>ERZ773100.51-NODE-51-length-77305-cov-5.365812_pt1 | contig 77305 bp, 68 predicted proteins | sample MGYA00511119_ERZ773100 | MGnify/ENA primary metagenome ERZ773100 (study PRJEB29015, sample SAMEA2738000) | human oral metagenome | biome: human oral; feature: human-associated habitat; material: dental | place: China | collected 2111 ...
CCGCTCTTTAAGCTAGCTAAGCTTGCAGCTCTGGTTTCTGCGAAGGATTTGGTATCGTCCTTGACCTTTCTTTTACCGCTAAATTTAAGATCTAGCGCTCTTCCGTTTGCATCTACCATCGCATATGTTTCATAATCTATGGTAGCGCCTTGTTGAACCTTGGTCTGCAAGTGATCTGCGTTAGGAAGAAGTAATCGTCCGCTTCCTTGTTTATCTATTAGATGGATCGTGCTGGTATCGCCTACGTCCGTATTGCCGCTAACATAAGCAGTGATCTTACCGCGCATATTACTTAGATCTGTATTGGCAGTAGGATCGGTTAGCTTGATCATCGAATCGCCGTCTTTAACGGTAGGTGGCATAAAGATATCGATATCGTCAAATCCGCTGATATTCTTAGCAGTGATTGAATTAGGAGCCGCGGGATTAGAAGTATCTTTACCTACGTTGAGTTTGCTTCCGTTGCCGCCCGAGATATTGCCGATATTATCGCCGCTGATTAAATTTACGGTCGAGTTATTGCCGCCATCAATATCTAAGCCGTTAAAATTCGTAGGATGAGAAGGATCGTCGCTTACTACATTTATGACAGGATTTGGAATATTTCCGTATTTATTGATCTCTCCACCGTCAAATTTGCCGTCATTGGAAATTTTTCTGCCGGTTAGCTTGTTTCCCTGGATCAAGATAGACTGATCGTCGCTGCTTTGGATCAAACCTTTTAACATTATGTCGTAAGAGGTAGAATTTTTAAGAGTAAACTCATTGGTTGTTTGCTTCGCCTTCTCGGTAAAATTCGAAAAGGTATTGCCTGCATTATGGACTAGATAATACTCTTTACCCTCTTCGATATTAAGTGAGCCATAGGTATCTTTATCTATGTCATACTCTTCGCCGTTTAGTTTAAATTTAGCGTTATTGATATCAGTGTCGGCATTAGTAGTTAAATTTAAAGCAGCGGTTGCAGCATTGCCGTTAGCATCCGAAATTCCGTTGAAGTTAAGAGCATTGAAATTCTTAATATCGCCTGCTGTTTTTTGGGTGGAAGCATTATTTACGTTAAGAGTGTTGCCACTATTATTGCCTCTTGCGTTAGATGCATCGTCAGAACCATAGAGCTTGCCCGATAATGTGCCTGCATTGAAATTTATAACGTTATTGCTGACTTTACCGCTTGAGCTAGCGTTATTACCTGCGATGACATCGCCGATATTTGTTCCGCCATTGATCTCTACCGTATTGTCGTGGATATCTAAGGTATCGCCCGCTGCAGTGCTTCCGCCGTAAATTTTTTTACCATTTAGATCGCCCGCATTGGCATCAATGATGACAGTATTGTTTTTATTCCTATCAAGTGAGTGACCGTTATTATCTGCATTATTTTGTTTATTGAGTTCAGTTTCGCCATAGTCGAATTCCCCATCCCAGTTTCTAGTCTGTGTGCCTTTCGAATATTGTAGCTTTTTGTGGCTTGCGTCGGTTTTATAGCTTTCTCCTACGAAGCTATATTCGTTTGCGTTCTTGATAGTATAGATTTGATCTTTTTGGATAGTGCGATCAAGCTGATTGATCGTTCCATTTGTTTTATTGATTAGCGTATATTGCGTATTATCGGCTAACTTATCAGAATTTACGCTAATTTTAGTACCGCTTAGATCGGTAGGATTACCATCTGTCAAGGTTAACGCAGTATCGCTGCCTGAAAAACCGTCCGGAACGTTGAAATTTAGCTTACCTGCACCAGATATATTTTTAGCTGTAATTTTACCAGGTACTAGTGGATTGTTGCTATCTTTACCTACGTTTATCGTATCGTCGCTATTGGCTCTTATCTCGCCGATATCATCACCGCTTACTAGATTTATCGTAGCGTTAGGAACGTTATTCGTATCGATATCTAGCCCGCCGAAATTCTGCGGTGCATTTGGATCTTCACCTACGTCGATAGTAGGATCGCCCGCAGGACCGGAGTATTTACCAACCTCGCCGTTATCAAATGCTCCATCGATAGTGCGGTCTGTTTTCTTTTTACCTTGGATTACGATGGATTTTCCGTCATCATCTTTCATTAGACCCTTTAAATTCATCGAGTAGGTAGTGGCGTTTTTGATCGTAAATACATTATCAGTGCGCTTGGTCGTTTGCGTTTCGTCAAAACCGGTAAATCCGTTTTCATTATGGATCAGATAGCGCTTCTCGCCGTCGCCTATCGCGTAAGTATCTACATTATAATCAGTGCCATCTAATTGGAATTTGGCGTTATTAATATTGGTAGTTGAGCCCGCATTTAAATTTAAAGCTGCAGTTGCAGCACTGCCGTTAGCGCTTGAAATTCCGTCGAAGTTAAGAGTATTGAAATTCTTAATATCGCCTGCAGTTTTTTGAGTAGAGGCGTTATATACGTTTAATGTGTTATTTGTACTACCTGCGCTAGATAGACCATAGATGGTTTTTGTTACACTACCGCTATAGAAATTTACCTTATTATCGCTGCCGTTTGCTGCGTGTGCTGCGTAGACATTACCGGCGACTTGTGCACCACTTAGATTTACGACGCTGTTTGTCGCAGAGCCGCTAGCTTTTGAGCCGTATACATCGCCACTGACGCTACTGCCTATTAGGCTTACTTGATTATCATCGGTATTACCGCTTTGGGCTTCGCCTCCGATTACATTCTTACTGGCTGTGACATTGGTTAGCGTGACTCTACTTCCAGTTACGTTGCCGCTAGAGCTTTTGCCACCTATTACGTTTCCATTAAATTTTGTTCCGCTGGCTATTATCTTACCACCAACTGCACCTGTAGAGCCTAAGCTACCGATTGAATCTCCACCGATCTCGCCGCCGGTCAGATCTAAATAACTATTAGTAACCGTTCCGCCGCGACTTTCTCCACCGATCAATCTTCCGCCTATTTTTGCACCACCATTAATTTTTGCGTAGTTATGTGCGACATCTTTATTGTTGCTTCTTCCGCCGATTGCATCACCGCTTATCTCGCCGCCTGTTAGGTCTAAATAGCTATTATTAACAGTGCCGTCATAGCTAAGCCCACCAAATACTCCGTCATCGCCAGCAACATTCGTGCCCACGACTTTACCACCACTCATATCTACATGAGCTCCATCTATATCGCCATAATATGTAAAAGCACCAAAAGTTGCCTTGTCAACGGTACCACCACTAATGGTAACATAATCGCCTTTGCTATTAGATTTAAGATCATGGGCATCGTTTCTATAATAACTTCCGTATACGTAGTTAGTTACATGGCCACCCTCGATAGTAGAATGATTTTTTTCGGTTTTGCTAACCATATACGCGCCGTTGATATTTCCTACTGTACCTTTTATCAGCTTACCATGATTATTTTTAGCTGTTGCTTTGCCGCCTGGGCCGCCAATACCACCGCCCGTACCATTAGCGACTAAAACATCGGTAACTACAGCACCATCGTTATTGATAGTGACGATATTATTTTGTAAAGTGGCGGTGCTGTCTTTTGAGGCTATTACTCCACTTACATTTGCTAAATTTACAATAGCGTTGATATCTACTTTATTGCTGTCTGCATCGCCGTTTTCTACCGCAGCACCAGCAATTCTACCATTGATAGTAGGTGTTCCCTTAATATTTACTTCATTATTATTGGCTTTATTTGTGCCTGTTGCTCTACCACCCATTACCGATGTGCTATTGAAATTTATGAAATTATTATATTTAACTTGCGTAGAACCGCTAATATTTACAATATTGTGGATAGCATCTCCACTGCTATCTGCTTGACCGTACCACGTACCGTTACCACCAAGCACGACATTATTCACATCTGCGTTAATCAAGTTGACAGTATTATTTTTCGCACCTTTTCCTTCGCCGCCCACAAGTATCGCCACCGTAGCGCCGCTGTAAACATTAAGCGTATTATTTTCGGCTGCGCTAGTTTGCTTATAATAAAAAGGTGGGGTTGTAGGAGTACCGTCTCCGTTACCTCCACCATAAATCGTATAATCCCACATAGCTTGACCGCCGCTATCAACGCCAGTTATCGTTACGATATTATTGTCGTTTTTACCGTGAGCATTTGTGGAGCTTTCAAAGCCACCTGAGAAATTTTTACCTGATGAATGGTAAAAGTTACCTGGATGGCCGTCTGTAGTAACGGTTACCTGCCCATCTTTGGCTAAGACCTGTATAGGCAGCAATGCTAGCGTAGCAGCGATGCTCAGACCTGAGATAATTGGGATTTTGATCTCTTTCATAGTTGTAATCCTTTGTAAAAAATAAAAACTATCCATTATACTATAAAAATACCTATTTACAATAAATTTAATACAATTTCTAACGAAAGGTAGCTTAACGCGAAAAAATGGGTATCGCGATGTAACGTTTTCGATAATAAAGTAAAATTTCAGCTTATTTTTGTTATCAAAGCTTAAATGAAAAATTACGATTACAAAATGATGGAATTTTAAAATTCCGACCTTAAAATTTAGCCGGCAGGATTCCCAAGAAGCGTCGCTGCGAGAAAAGCATTAGAATCAAGAGGCAGTAGTTTCTGATATCAAGAAATGGGGTAGGGCACAAATTTTCTAAAATTTGGATTTGTGGAATTTAAAGCGAAGTAATATATATGAGAGGGATTAAAATTTGAAGTAATTCTAGGCTAGAAGCACATGATTCTACGGTATGTCGTTTAAAATTTTAAAGCAGTTCCAGGTGAGTCGAAAAAACGATAAAGTAGCGGCGCGAAGGGTTAAATTTTAAAAATTCTAAGTGAAAACAAAAGCAAAATTCTAAGAATTTCAAGCGAAATCGGGGCTTTCAGCGGAGGTGCTTTAAAATAGCAGAGGGCTTTCGGCAGCTTTTAATGTTCGCCAAAAGCCCATTTTTATAGTTTATGTGTATCTTTTGCGCTCGAAAGCTAGAAATTCCGCTTTCCAGAAAGTCCAAAATCTCAAAAGCTTCTGCTAGCTTATCCGCAAGCTCCGCTAATGCTTTGTCCAGGCTTGCCGCGGTTAAATTTTAACGTTTGCGCGTTTCTCGCAGCTAAAGGCTTAGCGATCAAGCTTAGCGGATTACAAGACCTTGCGGAATTCCGCGTCTGATAACCCAGACTAGGGTCTTTTTGCCCTTATAATCTTTGATATAACGATCAAAGTCGTCTGAGCTTTTAACGTCATTTTGACCGACTTGGATGATCACGTCGCCTACCTCAAAGCCGTAATCATCGGCTTTTGAGCCATCTTTGACGCTTAAGACGAGGGCACCCGAGACATCGTCGTCGAGGTTATATTTGCGGCGCAAGCTGTCATTTAACGTCCTTAGCTTTAGCCCCTCTATTGCGCTTTTTGAGTCCTCGCCGGCTGAGCCTAAGGTGGTGGAGTCGGATTTCATCGCGTCTAGCTTGATAGTCGTACTCTTGCTTTTGCCGTCGCGTTCAAATTCTACATCCACTGAGCTTCCTGGAGCCATAGAGCCGATCAAATTTTTTAGCTCGTTAGCGTTTTTGATAGATTTGCCGTTTATTTTGGTAATCAAATCGCCGCGCTTGATGCCTGCTTTATCGGCAGGCATGTCTTTTTCGACGCTTGAGATTAGCGCGCCCTCTTTGCTTTCATAGAGCTCTTTTTGATCTTTAGACATATCTGAGATCGTAACGCCTATAAAGCCACGCTCGATCTTGCCGTTTGTGATGAGCTTTTCGGCGATCTCTTTTACCATATTTGAAGGGATCGCAAAGCCTACGCCGTTATTTCCGCCGCCGCGACTTAAAATAGCGGAATTTATTCCCAAAAGCGCGCCGCGACTATCCACTAGTGCACCGCCTGAGTTGCCCGGATTGATCGAAGCGTCGGTTTGGATGAAATTTTCATATTGATTTAGCCCGATATTGTTTTTATTTAGCGCCGAGATTATGCCTTGAGTGATGGTGCCGCCCACGCCGAAAGGATTTCCGATAGCAAAGACGATATCGCCCTCCATAGCCTTGGACGAGTCTGCAAATTTAACCGCAGAGAGATTTTTTTCGTCGATTTTAATAATTGCAAGGTCGGTTTTAGGGTCGGTGCCGATCACCTTGGCTTTATATTCCTTATCGCCTTCTAATAGCGTAACTACGATTTCGTCGGCGTTTTCTATTACGTGATTATTTGTGACAATATAGCCGTCTTCGGAGATGATGACACCAGAGCCTAGTGAGCTTCCCTCGCGCTCCTGCTGCTGCGGAATGTCAAAGTCGAAAAATTGCTTAAAAAACGGATCGTCAAACATCTGTGACATCGGGCTATTGCCTGCTTTAATCTTGGTTTTAGTTGCGATATTGACGACGGATTTTTTTACGTCCGCAAGTGAGCTGTGATACGAAAGCACCACGTCTTGATTAAAGCCCGGATTTACGCGCTCATAATTGCTTGGAGCTTCTTTAATGTCGATACTGGCGCCAAAAAGCGCACCTACTAAAGCTATCGATATGATGATCGATTTTTTCATTTTTGCTTCCTTTGTGATAATGAAATTTTGGCGGAATTATAAATTTTGTCCGCTAATATATTCTTAACGCAAAATTAAAATTTATAAATAGAATTTAGCAAACTTGATTGACACTCACTAAAGTTTTATGATATAATCTACATAAATTTTAAGATTTTAAGGATTAAAATGGCAAGCACAAGCAGTTTATACGAAACCTTAGGCGTGGATAAATCAGCAAGCGCCGAGGAGATTAAAAAAGCTTACCGCAGGCTGGCTCGCAAATATCACCCGGATATCAATAAAGAGCCGGGAGCCGAGGATAAATTTAAAGAGATCAACGCTGCGTATGAAATTTTAAGCGACGAGAAAAAGCGGGCGCAGTATGACCGCCATGGCGACGAGATGTTCGGCGGGCAGAATTTCCACGATTTCGCGCAGGGCTCGGCAAACATGGGCGATCTAAACGACATCCTAAATAGCATTTTCGGCGGCTCTTTCGGCGCAAAAAGCGCAGGCTCACGTGGCGGATTTAGTTTCAGCTCTTTTGGTGGCGGCGAGGGTTTTAGTGGCTTTAGCGGCAGCAGTTTCGGCGGCGGATTTGGCGGCACACAGAGCCTAGATACGCACAGCTCGATTGAAATTCCTTTTGAGACCGCGATACAAGGCGGCGAGATGAGCGTGCGCGTGGGCGGTGAGACTGTTAAATTTAAAGTGCCCGCGGGTATAAATGCGGGCGAGAAGCTGCGCATCAGGGGCAAGGGACAAAAATCAGGCGCTCAAAGCGGAGATCTGATTTTAGAGATAAAAATCGCGCCAAGTGCCGAGTATAGCCGCGAAGGCGACGATCTTTTCAAAAAGATTGACGTGCCTTTGAAAACGGCGATGTTTGGCGGAAAAGTAGAAATTTCGACGCCGAGCAAAAGCGCAACGATAAAGATTGCAAAGAATACCAAAAACGGGCAGAAATACCGCTTAAAAGGCTATGGCGTGCAAAACCGCAAGAGTAAAATTTTAGGCGATTTATACGCGGTGGTAAATGTCGTTTTGCCCGACGTTGATTCGCTGGGCGAGGACGTCAAAGCCGCGCTGCAAAAGCTATAAGGAGGCATCAAAATGCATGATTACGATGAGCCGGTTTATCTCATATCGATAGTTTCGAAGGTCCTAGATATCCATCCACAGACGCTGCGGCAATACGAGCGCGAAGGGCTCGTGAGTCCGGGACGTACGGAGGGTAAGATGCGCCTGTACTCGGCGCATGATATGGATCGCATACGCATGATTTTAAACCTTACAAAGGAACTCGGCGTCAATCTTGCGGGCGTGGACGTGATCTTTCGCCTGCAAGAAAGGATCGCCGAGTATGAGCGCGAGATCGAGGAGCTGCGGGCTAGAATTTTAGAGCTTGGCGGAGAGATAGACTAGGGTCTGCAAGATAAAGATTTTAAAGCTTAACAAAAATCGAGATCCTGGTGCTACAAGCTGAAATTTTAATGCTATCAAAAAGCAAGATCGCCTCTTAAGCGTAGATTAAAGCGATAAATTTTGACTTTCAGAGCGGATTTGTGAGCGCGTTAAATTTAAAGTTGCGCCAAACAAACCCAGGTAAATTTTCTTACAATTAAATTTAAAAGTCGCCTTGATATAATTTAGCTTTAAAATTTAAAATTCCAAGCCGTGTTAGGCTTTAAAATTTTGTCGCGAGCCTCTAAATTTAGCGATAAAGTGCGACATAATTTCTCTATTTTTAAGCGGGATTTTAGTAAAATCACATTATAAAATTTACCCGTAAATTTATATGAAAAGATAGAATTTCATCGATTATCGCCTCCGGTAAATGGTCGCATAATGTAAAATTTGACAATAAATTTAGCGCTAAATTTTATGCATAATCTTACAAAAAAGGGAGTTAATGGAGCTTGTTATAGAGCTATTTCTTGCGATCACGGCGCTTGCGATAGTGCTAAATATCGTCTTTAAAATTTTTGAAATTCCCACCATCATCGGCTATATCGTCGCGGGCGTGTGCTTTTCGCAGATCTATAGCTTAAGCAGTGTCGAAAACGCCCATATGTCTGAGCTGGCGGAATTTGGCATCGTCTTTTTGATGTTTACCATCGGGCTTGAGTTTAGCTTCCATCACCTGATGAGTATGAAAAAGGACGTGTTTTTTAATGGCATACTCCAAGTACTCGGCACCGGTATTATTCTAGCGCTCATCATCGATCAAGCTTTCGGCGGAAACATAAAAACCGTGATGATTATCGGGCTTGCGCTCGCGCTTAGTTCGACAGCGATCGTGCTAAAAACGCTCAACGAAACAGGCGAAATCAACCAAAACTACGGGCGCAAGGTGCTTGGCATCCTGCTCTTTCAAGACCTCGCCGTCATCCCTATTTTGCTGATGATTGACATATTCGGCTCGACCGACAATACCCCCGTGAACTATCTAATCTTAAAAACCGCCGTAAGCGCCGCCATAGTGGTGGTGATCCTTTTCGTGCTCGGTAAATTTGCTTTTAACCGCTTCCTCTACTACGTCGTAAGGACAAATTCTAAAGAAATTTTCATCGCGACCATCCTTTTTACCGTCGTGGGGGCTAGCTTTTTGGCGCATGTTTTTGGTTTTTCATATACGCTAGGTGCGTTTATCGCGGGCATGCTAATCGCAGAAACCGAGTATAAACACGAGATAGAGGCCGATCTGACGCCGTTTCGGGACATACTGCTGGGGCTTTTTTTTATCACGATTGGCATGCAGATAAATTTTGAAGTCATCGTCTCGCACTATGGGCTAATCCTGCTCGCTATTATCGTTATAATGGCGCTTAAAACGGTTGTGATTTACGCGATCTTATTTCTCTCGACCGGCAAAAGGATAGCGCTAAAAGCGGCGCTGTCGCTATGCCAGATAGGTGAGTTTGCGCTTGCGATCTTTTCGCTACTGATGAGCCGCGATATGCTAAGTAAGGAAAACGGGCAAATTTTAATTACAGTCGTAACCGCGACGATGATTTTAACGCCGTTTATCCTTAAAAATTTAAACAAAATCGCCAACCGTTTCGAGTCCAAGGTTGAAAAGCTCGAGGATGAGGAGCATAAAACTCAAATCCCGCCGATGAAAAATCACATCATTGTAGCAGGCTACGGCAGGATAGGGCAGGAAGTGGTGCTGCGCCTTAAAGATCAGGGGCTACTATACGTAGTCGCCGAGAGCGATTTAGAGCTTGTAGATCTGGGCAAATCGCGCGGAGAGAATATATATTTTGTAAATATAATGCAAAAAACCGCAATCGACGAGCTTCATGCGCGCGAAGCGTCGGTCATCATCCTAACGATCGCAAATCAGCAAAAGCTCGACATCGTCGCTAAGATGCTAAACGGCTCCAATCTAAAAGCAAATATCATAGTGATGCATACGGGCGCCGATCCACAAAGCGAGCTGCAGAGCGAATACGGCGAAAATTTTATATTCATAAAAAAGGAGAGAGTAGTAGCCAATGCGCTTTTACAAGAGGCGCTGAAATGCAAGCTAACGCAGTAGCCTTGAGCGTTTAAGATCAAATTTAAACGCATTTGCTATGCCTAAAATCTCCACGCTCTTTATTTTCTTACTTCTATACTCAGCTAATTTAAAGCGTTTTGATGAACGTAGATAAATAGATATATTTAAATGGTGGGCTTGCAAATTTAAAGACGCAAAGTGCTCTGCTTTGGATTGATTTAAATTCTAAATTTAAGCTGTCATTTCACAGCAAAGGGATACTCCGACAAGGAGCTGATGAAGTATATTCGCGCGATAAAGTTATTTAAAAATTCGTTTAAATTTTACTAATTTCACTCTTTTATCTCTTTATAAACGCTTAAATTGCGTGCTAGACAAACGATGGTCGTTATAAACAATATCGGAGCTATCGGCAAATACAGATACCCAAGAATCAGAGCCATATTATCGTAACTTCGTCCTTGAGAAAAGAGCAATTCCGAGAGTGGGAGATACAAAACTAGCGTCACAATCGCAAAATTTTCTATCGCGAAAATCGTATTGCTTTTTTCGGGATTTTCTACGAAAAGTTTGCTGTATCTGCGCTTTGAAAAGAAAAATATAATCGTGCAAACGGCGCTAACTATAAACGCCCAGTGTAATTCGTACGAATTTGGTAAAAATAAAATCAAAAAAACCGTTGTCGCAAAACTCGCGAAAGCAAATCTGATCAAACGGTGAAGTTGATATTTTTGCTTTAAATTTTTTGCAATTCGTGCTAGAGCTTTGCCGTACTCTAGCGCTTCCTCTTTGCTTTGGATAGATTCTGTTTCAAGGCTCGCGTCATTAAATTTTTGCTCAAATTTAGCGGCTTCATCTTGGGTAGCTTGCGCCTTGCCGTTTGTTTTGTTAAAATTCTGCTCGCCGGAAATTTTATCAGCGACCGCTCCGCTAATTTTTGTCTGCGATTTTGGTGCCGGTAGATACACGGTTTCATCGGCGTCAAATTCCGGATTTGCGTTATATGTTATTATCGCCACCGGAATAGCGATAAAAATAGCGGGTATAATCCGACGTGTATCCCAGTCTATGTGATATTTTATCTGTAAATAAAATCCGACCAAAGCATAAAGGACGTAAAATATCGCAGCCACATGTATCCATATAAGCATAAAGGCCTTATCTGCATCGCTAAATAAAAGCAGGGCGTATTTTCTATACTTCAGCCTGTTTAGGCAGACGAGTATATTTATCGCAGATAGCGCGAGCATGCATAAAAACGACATTATGAGCGCATTATGTACAAACGTAAGAAACACGACGATATAAATCAGGAAGGTCAAAAGCGTCCCGAAAAATAGATATCTACAAAAGCGAAATCTATCGTAGCTTTTTAAAATTTCTTGCGAAATTTGGCTGATGTCCGCAGGAATTTTGTCTTTTTGCATTTTTACCGCCTTTCTCGATTATTTTAGCTCAAATTTTGCTTTTTTACTCCGTAGCGTTTTAAATTTAATGAAGCGAGCTTTTTGGCTTGCTTCTTTTTTAACAGACAAGCGATCCCGGATTTCACATTAAATTTTAAAAGCGAATACTTACCGGCTCTCGCAATTTAATCGATAAAATTTTTGGCAGGCTAAATTTACGCTTCTTTTCTAGCTAAATTTAGCTTCAAAATTTATCCTGCTCCATTCATAAAATAAGGCAACCAAGCTAAAGCTCATCTGTTTTATTCACCCGCACGAACGCCCAGTGCATAAATCCTTGCCTCGGTTTATATTTGCCGCCACCAAAATCAACCTTGATTATAAATTCATTCGCGTAGCTAGTTTTAACAAGCCATCGTTGAAGCTGGGCACCTTTTTGCTCCAATGCTCGGCAAATTTTTTGCCAAAGCAGAGCAAGTCTTGGGCTATTTTTGAAATTTGGCTTTGAAAAATGGGGCGAGCCGCCTAGCATTGCCTGATGGATAATGAGTACAAATATGCCGTTATCTTGGGACTAAAGCTATAAAAGCTAAACATTAAGCAAATCAAGATATAATTTCGCCCCAATCCTAGGTAGACGTCCGAGCGGTTTAAGGAGCACGCCTGAAATGCGTGTGCGGGGCAACTCGCCGAGAGTTAGAATCTCTCCCCGCCATTTTTTAAATCTATTAAATTCACTTAGTGCTGAGGATAGGTATGAAAATTTTATCCTTAGACGCTAGCGGAAACCTTGGCGGCTACGTTATAGGCGCGCTCAAAGCCCCTACATAGACTCAGTCAAGATCATAGAAAACTAAGCTCTTGACTACACGCTGATACGTCCGCAGTGGTTTAGTAGTGCCAACGAGATAGACTACGAGGTCACGAGCTGGGCAAAAGGGGAGAAATTTAAAAACGAAAATACCCAAATTTCAAGAAAATCTATCGCAAATTTGGTTAAAATATGCCTAGTTGATAGCTTTGGCATAAAAGATAGCCTAGGCATCAACAAAAAATAAATTTAAAGGAAAAAGATGATTGAACACTTACTGCTATTTTTGGCTTTGCTAGCTATCATCATCGCTTTAGTGATGGTCTCAAATCGCCTAAACGTCGCCTATCCTGTGCTTTTGGTCCTTGGTGGGCTTGCCATTAGCTTTGTGCCAAATTTGCCAAGCATTAAGATCGATCCCGAGCTTATTTTCATCATATTTTTGCCGCCACTTCTTTATGAGGCTGCGTGGGCAAACTCGCTAAAAGAGCTCTACAAATGGCGCCGAATGATCGGAAGTTTTGCATTTATCGTCGTTTTTATCAGCGCAGCAGCTGTTGCCGTGATAGCAAATTTAGTGATCCCCGGCTTCTCGCTCGCCCTTGGCTTCATGCTAGGAGCCATCGTCTCGCCACCAGATGCGGTGAGCACGGCAGCTATCCTTAAATTTGTCAAAGCCCCACGCAGGATCAGCGCTATTTTAGAGGGCGAGAGCCTTTTAAATGACGTCACCTCGCTCATCATCTTTCGCTTTGCCGCAGTTGCAGTGACGACCGGGCAGTTTGTCTGGTACAAGGCGGCAACGACCTTTTTATGGATGGTGGCTGGTGGCGTTTTGGCAGGTCTTGTGGTGGCATTTGTAGCTTATTTTTTACATAAAATTTTGCCAACTGACGAAAACAGCGACACGATAATGACGATCACGACGCCTTATATCATGTATATCTTGGCTGAGGAGCTAGGTGCTAGCGGCGTTTTGGCGGTGGTTTGTGGCGGACTTTATCTCTCAACTAAAAGAAATGAAATTTTCACCGCTTCAACAAGGATCCACGCTGTGCCCATTTGGAACAACTTCATTTTCTTGCTAAACGGCCTTGCTTTTACCTTGATCGGCCTTGATCTGCCTGAAATTTTAGCAGGGCTAAAGCGTAGCGGTGTCTCGCTCTTTGAGGCGATCTTTTACGGCGTTTTGGTCACTGCCGTGCTCATCGTCATTAGGCTTTTGGCATCATACGGAGCTGTTTATATCACGATGTTTATGAAGCGTTTTATCAACGTGGCGGACGATCGCAATCCAGGTAAAGCGACGCCGTTTATCGTTGGCTGGGCTGGCATGAGGGGCGTAGTCTCGCTGGCTGCGGCACTTTCTATCCCTGCCATGGCCGGTAGCGAGCCCTTTCCGCACAGAGACCTTATCTTGTTTATCACCTTCGTAGTGATATTGCTAACGCTCGTAGTTCAGGGCTTAAGCTTGCCACTGCTCATAAAAAGTGTGAAATTTCCAGACTTTAACGACCATATGCCAAATGAACTTGCAAGGATCAAGATCGAAAAGGCGCTTGCCGAGGCTTCGCTTAAATTTCAAAGCGAGAAATTTTGCAATGAGGAGAATTTTTTGTTTCAGAAACTCAAAGAAGTTTGGAATTTTAAGCTTGAGAGTGAAAATTTTGAGATCAGCGACAAGGTCAGGCAGACCTATTTTGAAATTTTAGAGGAGCAAAGAAAGGCACTTTGTGAGCTCAACAAAGACCCAAAGATCGACGAAGAGGTGATTAGGACGTTTTTATACCACATCGACCTTGAGGAGCAAAGGTGGCAGGAGCATAAAGAGCACTAAACTTGCTCAAATTTATGAGCAAGTTTAGACATATGCTTTAAATTTAGGCTCTATTTGCCTTATCCACCCGCACGAACGCCCAGTGCATAAAATCTCGCTTTGGCTCGTATTTGCCGCTGTTAAAATACTCCGCTAGCCGCGCTTCCTCCGCTTCGTTTAGCTCGCCGCCTAGCATCCAGCGCGTCTTTTGCACAAACTCCTCTGCACTTTTCGCTCCGCCGTCATGGCACTGGGCTTTGATATAGCTTAGGCTCGGCAAATAGCCCATTTGAAACAAGATATTTAAAAGATAGACGAAGTCGGGCTTTTGCTCCACTTCGCGCCCTATCGCGTCCAAAATCTCATCATCTACGAAGCTGCCGCCCACCTTAAACGTGATGTAAAGCGATTTTTTGGTCTTTGAAAGAAGCTTATTAAGTGCAGTTTTTAGATCGTCCACCTCAAGGCAGCGTGAAGCAAAAACGAGATCGCACGCAGGCACATCCGACCAGTCGTCCTCAAAGGCTTTTTGTGCAAATTTTATATTTTTTTGCGCCGTAAGCTTGAGCGTTTTTCTCGGCAAACTCGAGCATCTTAGGCGAAAAGTCAAAGCCGTAGATCCGCTCCATCTTGTCCGCTGCGGCGATGCTTAGCGCGCCTGCGCCGCATGCGAAATCAAGCAGCGTGGAGACGCCAATAAAATCGACCTTGTCTATAAACTCGCGCGCGTAGGCGCTTTTCATCACGCCTTCGTTGAAGCTAGGCGCCTTTTTGTCCCAATGCTCGGCCAGTTTTTTGCCGAATGAGCTTTTTGCTTTTTGCGCCTTATAAAGCGCGTTAAAGCCGATCTCATCGTAGTTTGAAGCTAAAATCATCATTATCCTTTCCTGAATTTATCGGGCAGATCGCACCGGTTTTTCATTAAATTTTAACGTAAATTTATGCGCCGCCCCAAACCCGCCTAAAATTTCAAACCGCCCGGCGAGAAATACTAAGGCAAGCCAACCCCTGCGTATTTTATATGCTCGAAATTCTTTAAATTTTTATCGAACGATTGCAGTTAAATTTTAAAAGTCCGTGCATAAATCAAAATTTTTAGTCTGTCGCCCGCACTTGTTCGCTCCGCATTTAAATCGCTGCTTGGATTTATTGTAAAGCCTCCAATCTAGCCGCTATCACCTTTTGCATTGCTTGATTTTTCTTGTTTTTGGCTAAAATTTGCAGCCTTCTTTTACCGATGCGTTTGTCGGCGGCCTTTAGAATATTTGCAAGCCCCCATTCATCGGCATCAAAGTGTTTTTTAAACAGCTCCCCTTTGGGCGTGTCGATATATTCGCGTATAAGCTCGCCGATGTCGCTTATGTCGTTACCATACGGATAAATTTTCGTTAGAGCGCTCCGTGCTAGGCTTTTTACGCCGCCGCTTTTTAGCACGAAATCCTTCGGGTAATCAAAAATAATCTCGTCCGCAAGCGTGATAAAATATCGCGGCAAATCCGTGCTGCCGCGCCTGCTTTGCATCCGATAAACCGTGCAGTGGAGCTTAAAATCAATGTTTTCATCCACGAGCTCGTAAAGCTGTTTTGCAAGTTTACTCCAACGTTTCATTTTGCCCCCTTATCTATTTGTTGCCTCTTGCTGTTTTGCATGCAGCTTCCACCTTTGCAGTGATCTTGCTCAAAAACTCCGCACCTTTTCTATATTTTTTGCAAATCTGTTTTGTAAAATTCTGCCGCGCTAAACGGTCTCCCAAAATCTCGGCTCCGTCTTGATCGCACTGCGGTTTTTCTCGCGTAAAATTTGCAAAAATTCTTTAAAGTTCGGCGTAAAAATCGAAGCGGCGGGCACAAATTTATACTCGCTCGCGCCGTCTTGCTCGGGTTTGTCCGCGCTGCTGCGTTCAAGTTCGCTCGCGCCGCCTGCAAAGCGGATCCGCCAAATCCTAGCATGATTTATCCGTATTTTTGTGACTTCAAGCTCTAAAATTTGCTCAAATTTATACCTCGCCGCGAGCTTCTGTCCATCAAAAACGTAGATAAAATCCTGATCAAACCAAAGGCTCTCGCACGAGATAAAAAACCGCTCCAGCCAAAACAGAAACGGTCGCACGGAAAGCCTTTTTACCGCGCTTGCTTCGCTTATCCCATCTATCGCGGCAAGCTCGCGCGGGCTAAGCTTGCGAGGGTTGCGGCAAAAAAGCGTCCAAATAATCCCGCCCAGGAGCAAGACGCTAAAAATTACGATTAAAATTTGAATTAAAGCTTCAGCCATTTAAAATTTAAGTCCTTTTATAAATGCAAATTTCGCCTCCGTATCGCCCCAAAACAAACTCCTGCTAAAATCCGCCTCCGCGCCGTTTGCAAGCTCCTCGTAAAGCTTATAAAATCGCCCTTTGTAGGTGCAATCACTTAGGCAGATGTTGAAAAACGCCTCCGTCGCGTCCTTGCCGCCGAAATAATATACAAAGTAGATCGGGCGCAGATCGAAGGCGCTTAGATTTTTGTTAAATTTAGCCCCATGCCGCATCATAAACTCTACCGCCTTTTGTTTATCCTCAAAAAGCTCAAAAATAGGCAACGCGTAGTCCTTGATAGCCGCGCTAATCTCCCGCACGCTGAGCTCAAAGCTAGCGCCCGCGAGCTGCCAGTCGCGAAACTGCCTGCGCGGCGTGAGATAGCTCAGATACGATACGAAAACAAGGTCGGTCGAGTAGGGCAGCTCCTCTTGCATCAGCTTTTTTAGGCGCTTGCAGTAGATCGCGATCTGCGGCAGGATGCTTACGCTGCCGGCGTAGTTGCGCATGCTGGAACTAAAATAAATTTCAAACGAAATCTCCTTATCGCTTGCGAGCTTCGTTAGTTTTTGCCCCTTTTGCGTGGGCTTGAAGTCCGTAAAATTTGCCGCAATCTCATTGCAGCCGTTTAAAAATATCTCACGAGGACTCATTTTGCTTCTTTGTCTGTACCAAATTTGAACGCAATTTATGCTCCAGTGGCAGCTTATCTCTTAAATGAGTTAAATAAGCGGGAGGAGGTCGAACGAATAACAAACGAGTTAAATTCTATTGAAGCCGCGCAGCGCAGATTTATCTGCGTAATTCTCACTGCCATACTAACACTCTTCGTCATAATAAATTTTATAGAATTTACCTTTTTTATCTGCGCCTTGCTCGATATTTTGGCGGTTGCCATCGATGACTATTTGTATTTTTTTATCTAAATGAATCACGCGCTTATATAAACGTTGTTGTTTTTTACGAGCGGCTTCGGAAATCGTAAATTTATCGTCGATGAGAGTGTCGCTTTGTTCTTCGTATTCTTTTTTGTAATGATGAAATTTTTTGATCAAATTCGGCTCAGCCATAACCTCATTATCAAAATCATCAATATTAAACAAATCATTGACTTTAAAGAATTGTATCGATTTATTTAACAATTCGATTTGATCCACTTTTGAAATTTCAATGTCTTTGGGTAATTTTTCAGTTATAAATTTCTTTGTGAAAGACATAAAATTTTGAGTATTGGCATACCCGTCCTTTCGTTTACGCACATGTAAAAAATCATTTATCCAATACTGAGCTTCGGTGCCTCTGCCCGCATTATCCACGACAGCTACCACATAGCCGCTTTCTTGCTCTTTATTAAATATTAAGCAGCCTTTATCAAGCTTTTTTATATTTATGCCCTTTTGGCTTTCTAAGTTAAAATTTCCATTTTGCCGTATTACCTTTAAAAAAGTATCTTTATTTTCGGACTTAAATAAACCGATCGCATCAAGCGTTTCCCCATCTAAAATACAATCTTTAAAATAAACGGTATAAAACTCGCCGCCCTTGATTTTAGGGTGAGTGCTTTGTTCGTAGAGATGCTTGGCTAAATTTATGGACTGTTCGTAAAGCAGGTCTTTATTTTTAAAAATTTTTGATACATATGAATACGCTTCGTTTAGGCTCAAATCGCTTTCATGGTGAAAGCGGTAATAATCTTCGGAGGTAAAGGGGGTGAGGAAATATCTTAATAAAGATATACGGAGAAGATCGTTATCAATGTTTGCTATAGATGATGAAAATAAAATACCGTCATTTTCAACTTCACTACCAATTAAATGCAAAGAAAAACAATCTAAATTACAGTTAATTATATCTATCATGATCTTGTACCCCACAAAGTTTGTATTAATTCTAATTCGTCATCATCAAAACACCAGTTATCTTGAATCGAATGAAATCTATTATTGGTCAATCCCCAAAATATAACAAATATTTCTGGTTGTGTGAGAAGTGGAAGTTCTGCGTATCGATTCCGATTTTCATCAAAAATATGTTGCAGCTTTATATCGTTATTAGAAATAAAAGATTCTATTTCGGAATTTATTTTTTCTTGATCTTCTTTATTAAAGAAATTTAATATTGCACGCATTTGTTCAATGGATAGCTCTCTATCAAAATCAGATAATGCATATTTATAAATTTTACCTTCTAATTTTTTAAGTAAAACATATACAAGATCATTTTTGCATGATTTTAAGTATTCATTTACTTTTCCAAATTCCTCATCCGCAATCTCATATAACGATAATAATCGATATATTTTATGTTTCATTTCGTCTGACAATGCAATGTCTTGCTTATAATATAAAATATGCGCAGAATTAGCCCATGCATGTTGATTCATTGTACGGACTTGTATTTCAAATATAAAGCTACAATCGTTACAATCGATTAAATTTGGCTTAATTAAGACATCGTAATGATTCGACTGATAATCAAGCTTATTAAAATCTATACTATCTTTCTTTTTCTCCTCTTTTTTTATTATAAATATTTCTTTTAAAATTTTATCAACAATATCTAAATCAGATAAGAAAGGGCAAATAATTCTAATCCCTAACTTATCGGTTAAATCATTATAACTATATGTTTTTTTGATTTTTGATTTTTTTTGTATCTTTTTTATTATGCTTTGTATCTCTTTTACTCTAAAAGAAATTTCAGCATATAATTCTTCTTTATATAGCCTTTCTTTTAAAAAATCAATAACTTTCTGACCTAAAGCTCTTAATTTTGGTTCGTCATTTTTCCACTGTTTTGCTATTTGTATTGCATTAATCATTATTTTATATTTTTAATTTTAGATTTTATTGTAGCTGTAATTATATTGGTTTTTTTACTCCGTTTTAGTTTTACTTTTTCTTCAAAAGAGCCTTTGTTTCCCAATATTGATATACCATTACTAAATTCTAATATTATTTTCTTTATATGAGAATTTATTAAAGTGTTATCTTTTGTATATGCTTCAAGAGCAAATCCTTTATCCCGCAGATATTGTTCGTATTGATTTTTGTGATCCGTTTCCGACATATACTCTTCTGCAAATTCGCGTGGATTTATCATATTTTGATTTTTTTGCAAATATGAATTTAGATCCTGTATATATTTTGTACGAGCTAAATCATCAGGAATACTATCAATAAAAGCTCTAGTATAATTATAGAAATTTTTTGTTGTTATTTTGGGATCGGCATAAGGACGACACCCTATAAAATCGAGAAAAAATGAATTTGTGCCCTTTTTATCTTTTATATTTATTTGATAATCCATTAATAACCCATCATAGTCTATTTGAAAATCATCACGTCTAATAAATAGGGCTACTTTAAATATCTTTGTCTTGTTTGTAAGCATTAGATTTTGAATTTCTTCAACATCAAAAGTCCTTGTGGCTGCATTTAAGACAAGTTGTGCTCCTTTATCTTTTTCTAATTTTAATATTATGCAAACAGTCTTATCTTGTATTTTGCCTCTTATTACAAGAAGGACTCCGGCCGAATTAGTACCCTTTTGGATATTGAATAAATTTATAGCAATATCTTTAGATAATTGTATAAATTCATTATCTGTATTTAGTATTTCTTGTGTGCATGTCGGCACGGAAGACCTTACCTCTGTTTTAAAGCAAACTTTAAAAGCTTGATTGCCATTCAGTGCGGATTTGACCTTGTTTTGAAAGAATACCCTTAATCCATCAGTAATAATACTTTCATTTTCACTATAGTATGGGGCGCCTTCCTCATTTTTCTTATGCTTGGGTATATCGTGTATTATTAATTTCTCAATAATAAGCTGCGAATAATCAACATTTCCCATTTTTTCTCCTTATGTATAATAATTTGGTACTTCATTAAATAATAAAACAAAAATTTTACTTTATAAAAATATTATTAGAAAGTATAACATATATTAAAAATAATCGGTATATAAATTTATCAATATTCCAAATTTTAGATGTAGAAATAAAAAATTGTTTGACACTTACAACCTATCCTCGTATCTTTCGTAGTTTATGCTGTAAATTTTATCGATATTTTCGGCGTTTATGAGCTTTTCGCTCTCGCCGAAGGCTAAAATTTCGCCGTCTTTTATAAACAGCGTCAAGCTTGAAACGAACTTCGCATGCCGCGGGTAGTGCGTCGTCTGCACGAAGGTGTAGCCCTCGTCGCCTAGAGCTTTTATCATCTCGAGTAGCTTGATCTGATTGCCGAAGTCCAGCCCGTTGGTAGGCTCGTCCATAAAGATCACTTTCGCTCCCTGCACGAGCGTGCGCGCGACGTATGCCAGCTGCCGCTACTTTGAAATTTCATCTTTTAAAATTCCGTCTTTATACGGATCGCGCTTAGAATTTTATATCGTTGCGTTTTTGAAATTTGCGTCGTTGCGAATAAATTTTTATCTAGGTTTAAAATTTGATGTTGCGTTGTTGCGCTGCGTAAAATTTCAATAACGCGCTAAATTTTTAAGCGGCGCGTAAAATCAAGCATTGCGCTAAATTTCAAGTTACGCGCCCGATTTAGCTCACGCGGCAAATTAAGCGCGCCGTATAATAAGCGGTATAAAATTTGCTCGCGCGCTAAGGCTCGTCCCTCGGGACCTAGGCGTATAAAATTCTACCTAGGCGGATCATGTTCGAGCCGCATTTGATCGCGAGCTCGAAATCATCGCTCATCCCCATCGAGCAGATCTGCGCGCCGTGCGGCACGAGTGCGTCAAAGATTTCGCGTGTCGCCTCGAAGCTTCGCGCGATCTGCGCTGGCTCGCTAGCGTGCGCTCCGATGCTCATCACGCCGATTAAATTTAGATTTTTGCACTCCTGCTTGATGCGCAAAAACTCCTCCACCGCGCGATTTTTATCGAGCCCAGTTTTGGAGCTCTCGCCCGCGGCGTTGATCTCCAGCAGCGTATCTAGCGGATAAGTTAGCCGCTTATTCACGGCAAGCGCGAGTTTATAGGAGTTGCAGCTCTGCCACAGCGTCGGGCGCAGAGCGATGAGCTGATTGATTTTGTTGCTTTGCAGCGTGCCGATGAAGTGCCACTTTAGCGGCAGCTCGCGCAACGTCTCGCTTTTGCGCTTTAGCTCCTGCACTCTGTTTTCGCCAAACGCGATCTGCCCTTGCGAATACAGCCCGCGCACATCATCCGTGCCTACGTTTTTGCTTACTGCGACTAGCTGCACTTCGCCCGCGCCTGCTTTCGCAGCCTCAATGCGCTTTAAAATTTCATCCAGTCTCATTTGTAAAATCCCAAAATTCTAGCAAAATCATTCAGTACCGTAAATATCATCAAAAGCGCCAAAATCCCCATGCCTACGTAGCTAGCACCCACGAATACCCGCTTTGGCACCGGGCGACGAAAGATAAGCTCAAAGAGATTGAACGCGATGTGTCCGCCGTCGAGCGCGGGGATCGGAAAGAGGTTGATGAGCCCTAAATTTACCGATATGAGCGCCACGAGCGCGAGCAAGACCGCCGCGCCGTAATCGACCGCCTTTGAGGTGATGTCCGTAATGGCGACGATGCCGCCCATCTCCTTAGGCGAAACGACGCCGCTAGCGAGCTTTTCAAGACCTACCAAGATGAGCTTTGATGCCTCCACCGTCTGATCCCATGCGAAGCTAAGCGAGCTTGCGCCCTTGTGATACAGCGTCACGGTCGCGTTGTAATCGGGCGAAATGCCGATGAGCGGCACTCTGATGCTCTCGCGCCAGATGGTTTTTTTCTCGCCGAGCTTTGGCGTGAGCTGCAGGCTCAGTCGCTCGCCGCCGCGTAAAATTTCCAAGCTTAGAGGTGCTGCGGTTACTTGCTTTGAGATGTCGTCCCACTCGCGGATCTGTTTGCCATCGATCGATAAAATTTCATCGTTTAGCATTAGCCCTGCGCTTGCCGCGGCGGAATTTGGCGAGATTTTGCCGACCTTCGGCGCTAGCTTTTCGACGCCGATGTAGCCCAGCGCTATGTAGATTAAAAACGCAAGCAGCAGGTTAAAAAACGGCCCCGCAAAAAGTATGATTATGCGCGCGATCGGGCCTTTGGAGTTGTAGCTGTCGGGGTCCGCGCTTGCTGCGGCGGGATCCAGATCCTCCTGCCCCTTAAGGCTCACGTAGCCCCCCAGAGGGATCGCGCTGATGGCGTACTGCGTAGCGCCGATACGCTTAGTAAAGACCTTTTCGCCGAAGCCCACGCTAAAGACGTTCACCCCCACGCCCAGCGCCTGCGCCGCCAAAAAATGCCCCAGCTCATGGAAAAAGATGAGGAAGCTGATCGCCAGCACCGTGACCATAAAATTTATCGAGTAAAAATAAAATCCGACCGCCAGGATCGCTAGCGTTAAAATTATGCTTTTCAAATTTCAGACCTTTGTAAAAAATGGGCTAAGCTTACTATGATTTTGCAAATTTTAAGCTTAGATCGCCGTTTAAAGCCTTAGTTCGCTTTTTAAACTTGGCTAGCTTTTTGAGCTTAGCCCGCCGTCGTTTCGGGCTGTAAATTTAACTAAATTAGGGTGTGCGGTGGATGGAAGGCGTGAGGAATTTAAAATTTAAAAGCGAAATTTTACCGCGAAATTTTGCGGAGCGGATTATAAAATTTCGCCGCACGATGCTTTGTAGTGTGAATTGCCGCTATGCTTTGAAATTTCATTATGTCTTGACAAGTCGTCATACTCTAAAATTTTGTCGCGCTTTGAAATTCCATTATATTTTAAAATACTGTCGCGTCGCCCTGAAATTTTGCGCGGCGGTTTAGACAGAATTCTGCGCCGTGAAATTTCACGCGGCGGAATTTTATCTTTTAAATTTTATAGGTTTGTACATCGCTGTGCGCATACAGACTAAGCATCTATAGAATTTTGTCTAGTAAAATTTGAACGTGAAATTTCAAAATTTAATGTCACCGTTATAGGTAAAATTTTACGCTGAAATTTTATCGCTAAAACCCCACTTAAGTGCGAGTTCTAGCATCTTGTGATGAAGCTCTGTAGTCCGTTATCCATTGTTTTTACAGCAAAGAGACAATCGCATTTGGAAATTTTATCTCTAATATCCTTTTGAGCTTTGTCGAGATCATGCTTTCTTGCATTTTCTTCGCCGATTTTTTCTTTAACTACGAAAGCCATATATAGCCGAAATTCTAACTCTTTTTCGTAGCCTTAGCATACGCTGCGACGTATTCAAAGCCCGAATATAGCGTCAGCGCAACCGCGATCCAGAGTAGGGCGTTTGCATAGGGCCACTGCATCGTTAGCCAGCCGATAGCGATCATCTGAAAGACTGTCTTTACCTTGCCAGCCATCGACGCGGCGACCTCTACGCCGTCGCCCGCCATCGCCACGCGAAGACCAGTGATGAAAAACTCGCGGATTAGGATCAGATAGATCGCCCACGGGCTAGCGCGCCCGATAAACATAAGCCCTAAAAAGCCCGCAAGCGTCAGCATCTTATCAGCGAGCGGATCGATGATGGCGCCTAGCTTGGTCTTCTGGTTCCAAGAGCGCGCGATGTATCCGTCGAAAAAGTCCGTGACGGAGGCGATTACGAAGACTAGCGCGGCGAAATAATCGATCCAGCTTACGTGCACCGAGCCTACCATGTCGCCGTTTGCATGGCCTGCTAGTAAGATCAGCCAGAAAAACAGCGGCGCCAGCGCAACGCGAAAGCTCGCTAAAATATTGGGTAAATTTAGCATTATTTAAAGGTCGTTCCGCCGTCGACTATGAAGGTGTGCCCCGTCACCCAGCTAGCCTTGCTCGAACATAGAAATAAACATGCTCCCGCCAGATCCTCCGGCTGTCCCATGCGTCCTAGCGGGCTAAGTTCGGCGGTTTTGTCGCGTACCTCTTCGTAGTTGGTGAAAGCTCGTAGCGCGTCCGTTTCGATCGGTCCGCCGCTAACGACGTTTACGCGGATGTTTTTTTCGCCGAGCTCGGTCGCGGCGTAGCGCGCCATCGCCTCAACTGCGGCTTTCGCCGTGCCGTGACCCGCGTAGTTTTCGATATAGACTAAATTTCCCGTGGAGCTAAGCGAGATGATCGAGCCGCCGCCTACCGCTTCCATGCGTTTTGCGGCTTCTTGTGCGCCCACGACGAAGGCATTTACCGTCGCGGTAAAGATATTGTTGATGCCGCGCGGCTTTAGCCTCATAAATTTAGTGTATCCGCCCGCGACCGCGCGACCCGAGATGATGGCGTTTGAGATGAAAAAATCCACTCGCGCAAAATCCTCGTCGATCTTGACAAAGAGCTCCTTGTAGGTCTCTGGCTCTAAGATATTGAGCGCATAAGCGCGCGCCTTGATGCCGTAAGCCTTCTCAAGCTCGGCTGCTTGTGAAGTCGCTAGCTCCTCGTTGGAATTATACGTAAAAGCGATATTTGCCCCCGCAGCTGCGAATTCCAAAACTATCGCCCTGCCTATGCCTCTAGTGCCGCCGCTGATAACTAGCGTTTTTCCTTTAAATTCGTTCGTCAATTAAAATCCTTTGATAGTGTATTGTTTCATTACGTTTTCTATTTTTTTGAGGTTTTCCGCGCTCGGCTCGCAAAGCGGCAAGCGGTACTCTAAGCTCGGCGCGAGGCCCGCGATATACATCGCCGCTTTGATCGGGATCGGATTGCTCTCGCAGAATAAAATTTTATTGATCGCGTAGAGATCGTCGTTGATCTGCTTGGCTTTTAAAAACTCATTTTGCAGCGCAAATTTCGTTAGCTTCGCCGTGTAATCGGGCAGTAAATTTGCCGTAACGGAGATCACGCCCTTGCCGCCGTTGCTTAGGATCGGATAGTTGATTGCATCCTCGCCGCTAAGCACGCTAAGGCGCGGCTCGTGCGCGAGTAGATCTACGCATTTATCGATGCTGCCGCTTGCTTCTTTGACGCCGTAGATGTTTTCGCAGTCGTTAAAAAGCTTGATGATCGTATCTGCGGCTATGTCGCAGCCGGTGCGACCGGGGACATTGTAGAGCAACACCGGCAGATCTACCGAGCTCGCGATCGCCTTGTAGTGCAGATAGAGTCCTTTTTGGGTGGGTTTGTTGTAGTAGGGCGCTACAGATAAAATTCCGTCCGCGCCGTGAGCCTGCGCAAACTGCGCTAGCCCGATCGCTTCGTGAGTTGCATTACTGCCCGCGCCCGCTAGTACCTTGACGTCCGTGCCCTTACACGCATCTACGGCGATTTCGATACAGACGCGGTGCTCGTCGTGCGTCAGCGTCGCGCTCTCGCCCGTGGTGCCTACGGGTATGACCGCGCTTATGCCGTTTGCGATCTGTCTTTTGATGAGCTTAGCGTAGGTCTGCTCGTCCAGTTTGCCCTCTTTAAAAGGCGTGATCAGCGCCGTCATAGAGCCGATTATGACATTTTTATTCATCGTTTTCCTTTCGTAAGATAATGCTCGTGGAGCTTTTAAGGCTTAGATAGGTTTTCATCGCTTTTTTAACCGCGCTTTTATCGAGACTTTTGATCTCGCACTCCAGCCTAAATAGCGCGTCCAGATCGCCGCGGACGATGTAGCTGCCATACATCTGAGCTACCTTGCTGGCGCTGTCGAGGGAGTAGATCAGATCGCCGCTTAGGGTGTTTTTGATCTTTAACATATCATCGTCGCTTATTTTAGCTTTTTTGGCTTTTTCGATCAGCGCTAGAATTTCATCTCTCAGCGCCTCGCCGCTTACGCCCTGGTTGCAAACGGCAAAGACTATAAATAAATTCTCATCCTTGGCGCTCATATCGTAGATGTTGATCTGATTGGCGAGCTTTTTCTCATCGACCAGCACGCGCTGTAAAAGCGAGCTCTTGCCGCCGCTAAGATATATATCCATCGCTTTAATCGCCGCGGCGTCAGGATGGTTAAACGGCGGAATTTTAAAGGCGACCGCTACGATTTGCGCCTCACTGTTTTTATAAATAACGCTAAGCTTCTCGCCGTCTTGCGCGGGCTCGGTGCAGTGAAGGCACGGAATTTCGCCCTTGTTTTTTACGGGCGCGAAGTATTTTTTAGCCGCATCAAACGCCGCCTTTTCGCCGATGTCGCCGGTGATCAGCAGTACGGCGTTTTGCGGCTGATAAAATTTAGCGTGAAATTCCTTGATATCTTTGATGCTCCAGTTTTCGATATCCTTGCGAAAGCCGATCGGCGTCCAGTGATACGGGTGGTACAAAAACGCGGCGTTGTAGAGCCTGAAAAATAGGTATCCGAACGGATCGTTATCGGTGCGCCACAGTCGCTCCTCGAGCACGACCTTACGCTCGGGCTGAAATTCTTTGTCTTTGAGGCTTAAGTTTTGCATAATGTCGGCGTAAAGATCCAAGCAGACCTCTAAATTTGAGCTCGCGCACTTGATGAAGTAGTGCGTGTAATCAAAGCCCGTGCTTGCGTTGTTCACGCCGCCGAATCCCTTTACGATCGCGTCGAACTCGCCCGCCTTGCGATTTTTCGTGGATTTAAAATTTAGATGCTCCAGCATGTGCGCAATGCCGCTTTTGCCCATCGTCTCGTCGCGCGAGCCGACGTTGTAAAACACGTCCACGCTTATGACGCCGCTGCCTTTATTCATCGGGATGTGATAAATTTGAAGCCCGTTTTGTAGCGTGATTTTCTTAAATTTTGGAAACATTAATCTTTTTTCGCCTTTCGTTTTTTACTTGAGTTTTGCTCCGCGTCTTGGGCGCCGCTCGCTTCTTTGGCCTCTTTGGCCTCGGCATTTTTAGTTTTTGCGCCGCTTTGTTTTGCGTTTTTGGCTTTTAAGCTTTTGCTTTCCGCGCTATTTTTTGGCGCGGCTTTAGTTTTAGAATTTTTGCTTTCTATGTCGTTTTTTGACGCGGCTTTGATCGCGGTTTTATTTTTAGATGCGGTTTTTGTTTTGGCGGTTTTGCTTGCCGCGACACTTTGTTTTATGTCTTTAGTCTCTAAATTCTCGCTTTTTGCGCCGCTTTGCGAGAGATTTTTAGCTGCAGCGTCCTTCTTTTGCGAGACGTTATCCTGCGCGGCGTCATTATCCTGCGGAGTATCCTTCTGCACGGCGTCTTTTTGCGTAGCGTCCTTTGAGATTTTACCGCGCCTGGAACCTGCGCCGCTTTTTGAAATTTGACTTCGCTTTTGATTCGCATCGCTTTTGGAAGCCCTTTTTGAAATTTTATCCTGCTTCTCATCGACGCTGCTTTGCCTTGTGCTTTTAGCCTCTAAATTTTCGCTTTTTGCGCTGCTTCGTTTTGTATTTTTAACCTCGGAAATTTTGTTCTCCGCGCTACTTTGCTCGGCTGAGCTTTGATCCGTCGCGGTATCTGCGCTTACCAAGGCGTTTAAATTTGCCGAAGCGCTAGAATTTTCGTCTGATTCAGAGATTGAGTTTGTTTGAGCGCTCAGAATTTCATCTGTTTTAGCGGCGGGAATTTTATCGGCTTGGGCACTCGATATTTCGCTTTTGCTGTCGTTTGAAATTTCGTCCGCATCCTTGCTCTCGGGCGCGTTTGAAATTTCATCCGTTTTAGTTTCCGCCTCTTTGTCTTCGCAAGCGCGCAAATCCGCGCCGTTGTCGCGATTTTCGGCCTGATCGCCTCTCGCGCCGTATCCTTCGCCCGCGCGATCTTTTAAATTTACCCCGACCGCCTCGCTTATGTTATTGAAGCCGTCTGCGCGCAGAAGCTCCGCGAGTCCCTCGTTGATCGATTTTGCGACGAACGGACCCTTGAAGATAAAGGCGGTAAAAATTTGAACCAGGCTCGCGCCCGATTTGATGCGCTCGTAGGCCTCCTGCGCGCTGTCTATGCCGCCGCAGCTGATTAGGACCGTGCGGCCGAAGAGCTCGCGAGCGACCTGTGCGAAAAGCTCGCGCGATTTTTCGGTGATCAGTCTGCCGCTTAGGCCGCCGAAGTCCCTAGCGTTGGGACTTAGCGAATAATCAACGCTCGTGTTGTTTATGATGATGCCGCTTGCGCCGCTTTGCACCGCGCACTCGCACAGCGCGATCGCCTGATCCGCGCTCATATCGGGCGCCAGCTTTAAGACGAGCGGCCTGTTCGTGATCTTTTTCATCGCCCCGATCAGCTCGCTTATGAAGCTGTTTTCTTGCAAAGCGCGCAGATTCGGGGTGTTCGGCGAGCTTACGTTGATGATGAAAAAATCGCACAGCCCGTTAAATTTACGACCTAAGGCTTCATAATCGCTCAGCGCATCCTCGTTCGGAGTGGCCTTATTTTTGCCGATATTTGCGGCGATCGGGATTACAAAAGGATAAATTTTTCGCACGCGATGCTCGATAATATCGGCGCCTTCGTTGTTAAAGCCCATTGCGTTTTGGATGCTCTGCTCGCTAACGAGGCGAAAAAGTCGCGGCTTTTCGTTGCCGCTTTGAGGACGCGGCGTAAAGGTGCCAAAATCGATGTGTCCGAAGCCGAGAGCGGCCAGCGGTGCGATCATCGTGGCGTTTTTGTCGAAGCCGCCCGCGATACCTACGGGGTTATCGAAACTTAGATTCCATATATTTTGAGTTAAAATTTCATCTTTATAAACGCCGAATTTTGCCAAAGCCTCAAGCCCGCCCGGGGTCGCATAGAGCGCGCGAAGTCCGAATTCTGCGATCTTGTGAGCGGTTTCTGGATCGAATCGAAAAAAGATTTTTTTCAAGGTATCATAATTCATAATTTTTCCTCAAATTTTGCGTAATGGTAGCTAAAATTTAATTAAATATAGATAAGAATTTCGCGCTGAATTGCAATTCGCGGCGGTTAAATTTAGTTTTAGAATTACGCGAGAAATGCCGGTAAAATTTCTACGGCTTGCAATGAGCGGTTTAAATTTACGCAGAAGTCTAAAGATGCGCGGCGTAAATTTTATAAATTTAGCTCGCCCTGGTACGTGCCGAAACGCGCGGTGTCTGTGGCGCAGCTCGCACTACAGGAGTTGTACGCGACTTTATCCTGCGCCGATCTGCGCTCAATCCCGCTGAAGCTAAATTTTAAAATTTAAAGCGTTTGCTCGCGCTGTTTGAGTTTAGCGCGCCTCTTTGCCGCCGAAAGCAACGATCATCGTTCCCAGAGGAATGATCGCAACGCCCAAGATAATCGCTAGCGGGTTTAGCAAGGACAGCTTGGCAAGCAGGTAGATCGCCGCCACGAGCGCCGCGTAGGACAAAATTTTAAACGGAGAGAAAAACGCCCCCGCGAAATTGCTCCGAATCTCGCCTCTTTTGCGCTCATCATCCCAACCATCAATGCTGCCGTCCGCGCCGTCGAAATTATCATTCGATCCATCGCGCGCGGCGACACCTAGCTCACCGTTACCTGTGCTATCGCTACGATTGTTGCGATCTGCGCCGTCGCCCAGATCGCTGCTCGCTGCATTTTTCAAGTCGTCGCAACGCTCGCCTATGCCGCCTTGCGAACTATCGCTAGCTTCGTCGTTTATGCCGTCGTATGAGTCGCTGCAAGTCGCGCTGACATTCATATTAAATTTATCGGTGGCATGTCCTAAAGCGGTCGCGTCGCAAGCGGAGGTTTTGTCGTCGCTCTTCGTAGAATTTACGTCGCGCTCGCCAGCGGAAGCTCTGCCGTACTCGGCGTCTAAATTTGAGCTGCGAGTAAAATTTATATCAGCGGCGGAGTCTGCGACACGCTCGGCGGCGGTTTCGTCGTGCAGGGCGTAGTTGTCATTGTTTTCGATACGGGTCTCGCCGTTTGTGAAATTTACCGTGCCTTCGGAATTTTGAGTGTTTAAAATTTCGGCGCCTAAATTTAGATCGCTAAAGCTTTCTCTCTTTAAAATTTCGCCGTCGCAAATTTTGCTATATAAAATTTTATCGCCGCCGCCTATGCTGCCTTGGTTTTTGCCGCCGCAGCTTGCGGAATTTATATCGCAGGCGGAAGTTTCGCCGCTTATAAAACCGGCGGAATTTTTGGAGCTTTGCTGTAAAATTTCATCGTATTTGCCGGCCCTGAGTTCATCTTCTATTTTGTTGCGGTAAGCGCGAAACGAAAAATATACCGCGCCGAATGCGCCCAAAAATCCGGCCTCCAAGCTGAGAAGCCAGGCAAGCGCCCGCACGCCGAAAGAGCCCGAGCCGAAAAATCCGCCGCCGCAAAGCGCTAGCCCAAGCAGGGCAAATGCCGCGTTTAGCGCGCAGTATATGAGCAAAAACCGCCTACTCAATCCCGCTCATCCAATTCGTCGTCGTCGAAATTTTTCGGATCCGCCTTGTATTTCGGATCGTTTTCAAGCTCTTTTAAGCTCGAATTTAGCGCCTTGCACGCGCGGTAAACGTTCAGAAACGCCGCCGCGATGCCGATAGCGATGCCGAACCAGAGCAGAAGCAGTGAGCCCGTGAGATGCCGCAGCCCAAGTCCGATCGCTACTCCGATGCCGATCGCTACGACGATCGAGATGCCCAGGCTGATGTCGCAGGCGCCCTTTACGATTTTGTTTAAATTTTTCGTTACTCTCATCTAAAATCCGTAAAATTTTAAAATGCAGCCCTTAAAGCGCCGCCATCGCTTCATCCGCGGCGTTTAGCGCAAAGTCGATCTGCGTTTCGTTCATTGTGGCGCAGATAAAGCCCGTCTCAAACTGACTAGGTGCTAAAAATACGCCGCGCTTAATCATCTCGCCGTGAAATTTAGCAAAGCGCGCGGTGTCTGCCCGCAAAGCGCCGTCATAGTCGCGCACCTCTTCGTCTGCGAAAAAGTAACCGAACATCGAGCCGACGCAGGCGGTTTGTAGCGCGATGCCACGGCGATTTGCTATGGCGCAAAGCCCGTCCGTAAGTCTGCGGGCAAGCTCGCCGAGCCTTTCGTAAAGGCCGCTGCTAGCGTAAATTTTACTTAGGCTGGCGATGCCCGCAGCCATTGCGACGGGGTTTCCGCTTAGCGTGCCCGCTTGATACACCGCTCCTAGCGGGCTTATCATATCCATAATTTCGCGCTTGCCCGCAAACGCCGCCACGCTCATACCGCCGCCAATGACCTTGCCGAAGGTTACCAGATCGCCGCGGACGCCGTAGATGCCGTAGCTGCCTAGCTCGCTCGCGCGAAAGCCGCTCATTACCTCGTCGATTATCAGCACGATCTTTTTCTCGTCGCACAGCGCGCGAAGCTCGGTTAAAAATTCGGGATCCGCCGGCACCAAGCCCATATTCCCCGCGATAGGCTCAATGATGATCGTGCCGATGTCGTTTTGCGCTAGGACGTCCTTTACGCTTTGTATGTCGTTGTATCTGGCTAGGTAGGTGTTTTTCGCGACATCCTGTGGCACGCCCGCGCTGCTTGCGTTACCGAAGGTGCTTGCGCCGCTGCCCGCTTTGACGAGCAGGCTGTCGCTATGACCGTGGTAGCAGCCCTCAAATTTTAAAATTTTATCCCGTCCGCTAAAGGCGCGCGCAAGACGGATCGCGCTCATCGTAGCTTCCGTGCCGCTGCTGGTAAAGCGGATCTTATCTAGGAAATCGAAATTTTTTAGCACCAGCGAGGCGAGCTGCGTCTCAAGCGGGCTGGATGCGCCGAAGCTTAGCCCCTTTTTGGCGGTTTGCACGACGGCGCGCTCAATGTAGGCATCTGCGTGACCGAAGATGAGCGGACCCCAGCTCTGCACGAAGTCGAGATATTTTTTACCCTCGACGTCGTATATATACGAGCCCTCGCCGCGATCCACCATAAAAGGCTCACTGCCTACGTTGCCGAATGCTCGCACCGGCGAATCGACGCCGCCCGGGATAAGTTTTTGTGCTGCTAAAAATTCGTCGTGATTATTCATTTTTTCTCCTTCTTTTTTGGTTGATTTATCGATTTTATATATTTGTAGATGATGATGATCTCGTTTTGCGTCAGGAAGTAGCTTGGCATCACGTCGCGCGAGCTGCTGATCCCGTCGGCGAGCTCCTGAAGCGAGAGATTATTGATCGGCGGCGCGTTTAGGGCGCGCTCGTAGTAGGCGCCCGAGGTGCGGTTAAATTCTTTATACTTTACGATTAGCGAGCCCTCACCCTTTTCGCCGTGGCACTTATCGCAGCCCACGCCGCGCGGGTTTTTATACAGCATCGCGCCGTACTCCTCGTCGGTGATAAAGCTCTCGGCTTGCACGCCGCGAGGTAGAAAAAATATGGTCGCGGTTAAAAATAGCGCTAAAAATATAAAATTTCGCATCTTCTCGTTTCGAATTTTTGGAGCAATAATATAAAAAATGTGCTTAAATTTCATAACGTCGCTATATTTTCGATCCCCTCAAAATAAAATACGTTTAGCTCGTCCTGCCTGCGGTAGAGGAATTTTAGCCCGTGCGCTTTGGCTATATTATCGACGATGTAGAGCCCTAGGCCGAAGCTTTGCTTAGCGTTCGTGCCCTTGACGAAGGCCTCTTTGTAGTAGCTAAAGTCCTTCTGTAGCGGCTCGCCGAGCGTTATGAAGTCCATCGTTTCGGCATTTAGGCGGATTAAAATTTTACCGTCTGCGGCGTATTTTACGGCGTTGTCGATTAAATTTTTCACCGCGACGCAAAAGAGCTTCAGATCTACGTTTAAGCTTAGTCCTAGCGGATTTTGCAGCGTTACACAGCCGGGCTCGATCATCGCGATACTAAGCGCTTCTTTTAAAATTTCATCCATTGAAAAAATTCCGCGTTCGACTAGCGCCGTGCCCGCAGTCGCGCGCTCGACCGCCGCAAATTCGTTGATTAGGCTTTCCAGCCGCTCAAAGACCGAGATGAGACGCTCCTGATTTTTACCGTGCTCGATCATCTCGACGGCGATGCGACCCTTTGTGATGGGGGTTTTGAGCTCGTGCATTATGTTTCGCAAAAAAAGATGGCGCGATTCGTTAAGCTTATTTATCTGCGTGACCGCCTCGTAAAATGCGTGCGAAACCTCGGAAATTTCGTCGTTTCCTACGCTTACGTCCTTGATCTGAAGATCGCCTTTAGCAAATTTATCGATCTGGCGCTTAAGCTTGCGAAGAGGACGAATTTTGCGGATGATGAAGATATACGCAAGCAGGATGATCACCAAAATGACGCCGTAGATCGCTTTGAAAATATCGTAGCGGTAGGGCTGATACTCCTTGTCATTTAAAAGCCGCGTCTCGCCAGCGTGCGTGATTTTTAAGTAGTGCTTGCGCTTAAACAGCAAGATGTCTGCAGAGCCGATGTCTGCGGAGATGCTGTCTAAAATTTCGGCGCCTTTGATGATCTCATCGCGTTTGGCTTCATCGCGTATGGTCGAAAACTCGAAATTCGCGACCTGACGGTCGTATTCGACATCGCTGATGAGCTTGCTCATCTGATATAGGTTCGCGCGCGCAACGATGGAGTATTTGGAGTTTAGCTCGCGGGTGTAGTTTTGCTGATCGTAGCCGATGAGCCAGAGCAGAGCGAGCGAAACACCCACAGCGGCGAGCGCGAAGATGAACGTGATGGTGTAAAAAATCGACGATCTTACTTTCATTAAATTTATATGATCCTTAAATTTTTAAAATTTCAAAGCTTTGAAGCCGCTGGCTTGCTTTGCTTTAGCGCGCGGAACCGGCTTGCCCTGCTTTAAATTTACGGCGCATCTTAAAGGCGCGGCGCGTAAATTTTAAAATTTCACCGCAAAGCAGGGCGCTTTTAAATTTAACAGCCACGGCGCTTTAAATTTTAAAATTTGCCTCTTCCCGCTGCCCTGGGCTCTGTTTTTTATGGCTCGTTCTTGCCCGTAGCGCCGAATTTTGCCGAAATTTACAACGATGAAATTTCACGCCCATTTAAAATCGCACGCCAAATTTATAACTACAAAATTTTATCGTAAAATTTTAACGCTTCAGTTGCGGCATCTTAAATTTAAACGGCAAAATCGCGCGGACCGACTTGCGATTTCAGTTTCGCCGCGCGAGTGTCTATTAAATTTAGAGCCGCGAGCGGCTAAATTCTATCGCGCCGCCCGCCGGACGCAAGTGCGCTCATTGTATCAGCTTATAGCCTACGCCGCGGATAGCGTGGATGTAGCTGGGTGCCTTGGATGTTTCGCCGAGCTTTAGGCGGATGCGACCGATGATGACGTCGATGCTTTTGCTCGAGGATTCCTCGCTTATGGAGCTACAGTTGTAGATGAGCTCCTCGCGGGTGATCGCGCCGCCTTCCTTCTTGATGAGATACGAAAGCACGTCGTATTCGGCGATGGTGAGCGACAGGGGCTGTCCTTTGAAGCTGATAACGTGGCGGAAATCATCCACTTCGAGGTCTTTTTTGGGCTTTGCGGCGCGCTGGATGGAGTTTATATCGTAGCGCTCGATGTGACGTTTGATGCGCGCTAAAAGCTCTTGTGGATTATAGGGCTTTGGCAGATAATCGTCCGCGCCGAAGTCAAAAGCGTTGATCTTATCGGTCAGATCGTGGCGGGCACTTGATATTATGATCGGTATATCGGTGTTTTTACGGATCTCTTTGCAGACCTCAAGCCCGTCCATCCCAGGAAGCGTGAGATCTAAAATCACGAGGTTGAAATTTTCTAAATTTAACTTAGAAAGCCCCAAAAACGGATCGTCCGCGACGGTGATATCGATATCGTATTGTTGCAGATATTCGCTTAAAATTTCGGCGAGTTCTAAATCGTCCTCTATCATTAAAATTTTAGTCATAAAAAAGCCTTTGAAATTTTGCGCGGATTATAACAAAATATAGTTTATATATTTTAAAGCGGCAAATTTGGGCGAAATTTTATAAAAATGAAGCGCGGATGGGTAAAATTTTGAAATTTTTTGAAATCTGGTGAAATTTCAAAAATCAGCCCCAAAAATATGGCGAAATTTTGAAATTCCAAGAAGCAAAATCTGAAAAATTGACGAATTTGGGCTAAATTCGGCTAAATTTTGCCGATTTTTGCGTTTTTTTCTTAAAAAACTATTGTATTTTTTGCGAAACTATTGTAGAATACCGCCGAAACCACTTTATTTTAAAGGATTAGCATGAAAAAAGCTGATTTTATCCAAGTAGTTGCCGAGAAGGCAGGTCTTTCTAAAAAAGATACCGTTAAGGTAGTAGATTCTGCACTTGAAGCTATCAAAGAGCTTTTAGTAAAAGGTGATGACATAAGCTTCATCGGCTTCGGATCTTTCGGCATCGCAGAGCGTGCAGCTCGCGAGGGTAAAGTTCCTGGCACAAACAGAACTTACAAATCTCCTGCTACTAAAGTAGTAAAATTTAAAGTTGGCAAACAGCTAAAAGAGGCTGTTGCAGCTGCAAAAGGCAAGAAGAAAAAATAATTTTCTTGCTCCAAGCCCCGTCTTCGGGGCTTTTCTCTTTTAAATTTATAAAATCATAACTTTTTAAAATGCCCGAGTGGTGAAATTGGTAGACGCACCAGACTCAAAATCTGGCGAGGGCGACCTCGTGTCGGTTCGATTCCGACCTCGGGCACCATAAATCTTCTTTAAATTTTATCCGTAATTTCAACCGCCTTTTGTAAATTTCAACTTGCTATAAAATTTTTTATACTATTATTACCGCGGTATTTTTTTTAAAAGAGGCAATTATTTATGATACGTAAAATTCTTATCGCTAATCGCGGCGAGATCGCGGTTCGCATCATTAGAGCCTGCAGAGATCTGCATATTAAAAGCGTCGCGATCTACACCAAACCCGACATCGATTGCTTGCACGTAAAAATCGCCGATGAGGCCTACGAGGTCAGCGCCGACGCGCTAAAAGGCTATCTGGATGCCAAAAAGATCGTCGAAGTCGCCAAAGAGTGTGGCGCTGATGCGATACATCCTGGATACGGCTTTTTGAGCGAGAATTTTGACTTTGCAAGAGAGGTCGAGGACGCGGGGATCATCTTCATCGGTCCGAAACCCGACGTTATTCGCAAAATGGGCAACAAAAACATCGCTCGCTATTTGATGCGCAAAAACGGCATTCCGATCGTGCCGGGCACCGAGAAGCTAAATCACGAGAGTATGGATACGATCAAAAAATATGCGCGCGAGATCGGCTATCCCGTGATTTTAAAGGCTAGCGGTGGCGGTGGCGGACGCGGTATCCGCGAGGTGTGGGACGAGAAAGATATGCAGAGCGCCTACGACTCGTGCACGAGGGAGGCGAAGACCTTTTTTAACAACGATGAAATTTTTATGGAAAAACTCGTCGTCAAGCCGCGCCATATCGAGTTTCAGATCATCGGCGACAATTACGGAAACATTATCCACCTTTGCGAGCGCGATTGCTCGATCCAGCGCCGCCACCAAAAGATCATCGAGATCGCGCCGTGCCCCTCGATAAGCGAGCATCTGCGAAAGACGATGGGTACGACCGCAGTAGCTGCGGCGAAGGCGGTGAATTATACCAACGTCGGCACGGTGGAATTTTTGCTTGATGATTACAACAACTTCTATTTTATGGAGATGAATACCCGTATCCAGGTCGAGCACGGCATCACCGAGGAGGTCACGGGCGTCGATCTCGTCGTGCGCCAGATCCGCATCGCAAACGGCGAAATTTTAGAGCTTGAGCAAAGCGATATCAAACCGCACGGCTACGCGATCGAGGCGCGTATTACCTCCGAAAACGTCTGGAAAAATTTCACCCCCGTTCCCGGCACCGTTAGCGATTATTATCCAGCACTAGGCCCTTCCGTGCGCGTCGATAGCCACATCTACAAAGGTTATAAAATTCCGCCGTTTTACGACTCGCTTCTAGCCAAGCTAATCATCAAAACCACCGACTACGACCTGGCCGTCAATAAACTAGAGCGTGCGCTGAAGGAATTTCGTATCGAGGGGGTGCGCACGATCATTCCGTTTTTGCTCAGTATCAGCAAGTCGCGTGAGTTCCGGCTTGGCTTTTTCGACACGAGCTACGTAGAGAAAAATTTAGACAAAATTTTAGAAAACACTATTGATGATATGCAGCCGAATAAAAACGAAGCGATCGCCGCCATCATCGCTGCGATGCGTAAATCGGCGCGGATTTAGGAAAGAGTATGGATTTTTTAGATAGCCTAAAAGATATAAAAAAGGATATGCTTAAGGATAAGGCGGCAAGCTCCGCGCCCAAAAAGCCCAAAAAACCTAATCCAAATCGCGACGAGTTTAAAGATATTTTTAAAGATGATGATTTGAGCTTGCAAAGCGGGGGCGTCCTAGACGGTGCCGCGGAGGAATTCGACGCAGCCAAAGAGAGCATCGCCGCACGCGAAAATCGCCTCAAAGACGAGTTTTTAAAATACGTGGACGCGGCAAACATCAAAAAGCTGAATGACTGAAATTCCATTTTGCACGCTGGATTTTGCCTGCCCCTATCTGGACGGCAGAGCCGCGCGCAGCGAGTATCTCTACATAAAAGACTGCGACTTCGAATATAATTCAAGCTTAGTGCAGCACGGCTACCGCCGCTTCGGCAGGTATTTTCAAAAGCCCATTTGTGCAGCCTGTGCGGAGTGTAAAAGTTTGCGTGTCGATGCTACAAATTTTAAATTTAGCAAATCGCATCGTCGCGTCTATAAAAATAATCGCACGACCGCCTATGTATGGCAATCTCGCCCGCTTTTAAACGATGCGCGTTTGGAGCTTTTCGCGCTTTACCACGACTATATGCATCTAAAAAAGGGCTGGCCTCTGCAAGAGATCGATTTTGAGCGATATGACGAAATTTACGTCCAGGGCCACGGCGACTTCGGCAAAGAAATTTCTTACTACGGCGAGGATGGGCGGCTTATCTGCGTCGATCTCATCGATATTGTGGATGACGGCATCAGCTCGGTGTATTGCTACTACGATCCGTATCTGCCGCATCTAAGTCTGGGTAAATTTTCGCTTTTAAAACAGATCGAGTTTGCCCAAGATCTGGGGCTACGATGGATCTATCTGGGCTATGCGGTGAAGCAGTGCCCGAGCCTGGCGTATAAATTTAGCTACGAGCCGTATGAAATTTTAAACTCATACGTAGAGCTTGACGCTCCCGCTGTGTGGGAGGGGCGCATAGAGGGGTAGGTTCCGCGCGCAGACGCCCTGAGTAGCCTAAATAGACATACACACTGCGCGGAAAAATGAGCTCCGCTCGCCCTTGCAGCCTATAAATACGGCGTGCGGTAGAGGTCATGCCGCCGCGCAAAATTCGCTCGCGCGCAGATACGAATTCGGTATGTTAAAAGCACGCTTCGGCGTCAAATATCGCGCTGAAATTTCGCGCGTTATGAGTCTTCAAGGCTTTTGAGTCACGGCAGGCGTTAAATTTTGCGCTGAAATTTAGCGCCGCTCGGCCTGCAAAAATATCCGCGGTGATGAAATTTAAGGCGAGGAAATTTAAAAGTAGAGCGGATGGATTTGCAAATTTTACGGCAGGCTCGGCATTTACGTGTAGCAAGACGGCACGCGCGGCTTTTGATCGTATTTGGCTCTTGAGTGCGCGCGAAAAAGGACGATTAGTTTCGTAATATAACTCTTACGCTGCCGCAATTAGCCTTGGCGCTGCGACCGGCTTCGGCATTGACCTAGTTTCGATATCGCGATTAGCTCTGGTCTGTAACCGATACTGCCGCGCAAGCGGCGGAGCAAAAAAAGATGGCTTATAAAGCACGATATTGCATATATTTTGTAAAATTTAAGCAAACTGCGAAGCGCAATAAGACGACCGGTTACGGCAAATTTATCAGCTCCACCTTGTTTTCCAACGTTTTTGGGATAAATAAAACTTTACCGTCGCTTGAGATGTCCGCAGGTCTTTGCATCGCGCCGAGGTTTATTTTGCGTATCTGTCCGTTTGCATCGATACGCCAAATTTTGCCGCTTAAAAGGTCCTCACCCCAGTCGCTAATTAAAATTTCGCCGTTTTTTCCGCGTGCTATGCCGTAGAAAACTCCCTTCATATCGGCAAAGATCGAAATTTCGCGAGATTTCAGATCCATGCTTAGCACGCGCCCCGGAACCTTTCCGCTAAGATCGAAGGTGGTGATCAGAAGTTTGTCGCCCTTGAGCAAAAGCGCGCCCGCATTGCCGAGCGAGGGGTCGATGCGTGCGAACTCATCGTAGCTTTTTGCGTTTAAATTTATGCTGTAAATCACGCTACGCGCATTATCGCTTGCGAGCAAAACCTCGCTACCGAGCGCTACGACGTCGTTTAAGGCCTGCGCTCCCTCGATTTTCAGATTGAAAACCTCCTGACCTTTGCTAAAGCCTCTGATCGCATCCAGATCGCACACGTAGAGCACGCCCTTGATCTGCGCCATTCCGCCAGGATTTACCAGATCGTCTATAAAATTTGTCTCAACGATACCCGAGTTTTTTACTATGCGGCTGATGAAGCCGTCGCGCTCTTGTGGATCTTCACTACTGCCGCGATTTGCGATATAAAAAGCGTCATCGGTAATAAGTGAACCACTAGGTGCACTAAATCCGTCGATCTCTAGGCCAAAAAGCGCGCCTGCCAAGGCGCACGAAAGTAGAACTTTTTTCATAATCTCTCCTTGATCTCGCCAAAATTTTAAGAATTTTAAAATTTTAAGGGAAGCGACGAGTGCCGGGTTAAAATTTTAAAATTCGCAGCGAGCTTTAAGATGAGCGAAATTTAAACCCGCAGAGCAAATAAAAGTGTAATTTTAATTAAACAAGGCGGCTTGATCGGCAAAATTCTAGCGGGTCGGAAGGCCTTGCTTCGCGCGTCGCTTTTAATTTGATGCGTCGAAGCCGAAGTGAGTAGTTTTGTGCGTGCTTTGGTTTACGCTGCCACTCGCGGAATTACGCCGTGAAATTTAACCACATCACGCGACCGCAGGCATCTTCGCATACGTAATTTATTTGAGGTTGTTGCTTTAAAATTTTAATTCTACGAGCGGATATTCTTTTGCAAATTGTGGGCGTGATTTTGATGCGCAGATGAAAGCGTTACGTTTAAAGACGTCTCACGCTTTAAAATTTGATTTAATTTAAACAAAGTGCGATTAAAATGCGATTTAAATTTTATGTACCGCAGGTGTAAAATTTCGGTCGTAAAAGTGAGTCTGTAGCAAAAAAATTATTTAAAATTTGCAGTGCACAAAATACCTTTTGAAATTTAAAAACGAGCCCGAGACGCACTTCAAAAATTGATGCGCGAGATTTAGACGCCGAGTTTAAATCTCGCCGTCATAACTATTTCAAAATTTTAAGCACAAAATTCAAACCATACTGATACGCGCCTCGCACCGAAGCGCTACGCCTCAAAATTTAATATGTAAATTAAAACGGACGTGAAATTATTGAGCGCCGAGGCTTTACGGGCTTTAAAATTTTAATACGCAGATTTAGGTCGAGAGGCACGCGTACAGCCAGTCGCAGCCGTACACTTGAATTTTAAATCGCAAAACTTAAATTATAAAATTTAACCGCGCGCGCCGAAGCGGGAAGTGAAAATCCAAAGCGCTCTGGCTGACTTAGATGCTAAAATCCTCGCCGAGGTAGAATTTACGGACATTCGGATCGTTAGCTATCTCTTTTGCGGTGCCGCCGGCGAACAGCTCGCCGTCTTTGATGACGTAGGCACGGTCGCAGATCGCAAGCGTTTCGCGGACGTTGTGATCGGTGATGAGCACGCCGATGCCAAGATCGCTTAAATCGCGCACGATGCTTTGGATGTCGTTAACGGCGATCGGATCGACGCCTGCAAATGGCTCGTCCAAAAGTAGAAATTTCGGCGTTATCATCAGGCTTCGCGCGATTTCGCAGCGCCTGCGCTCGCCCCCGCTTAGGCTCACGCCTTTGCGCAATCTGATCGGCTCGATGTTGAGCAGATTTAGCATCTCATCGACCTTTTGCGAAGCTTCGGCCTTGTTTTTATAGGTGATCTCCGCGGCGAGCATTAAATTTTCTTCAACGCTAAGCTCCTTAAAGATGCTGCTTTCTTGTGGCAGGTAGCCGATGCCGAGCTTAGCGCGCTTATGAAGTGGAACCTTTGCGATGCTGCTCTCATTAAGCAAGATATCACCACCGCTAGCGCTTATCAGCCCGCAGATCATATAAAACGTCGTGGTTTTGCCCGCTCCATTGGGCCCCAGCAGCCCCACTATCTCGCCGTTGTAAAGCTCCAGCGAGATGCCCTTAATGATCGGCGTGCTTTTTATGGTTTTTTTAAGACCCCTGACTTCCAGTTTATGCATAGCTTACCTCGTATTTTCGCCCTTGCGCGTGTGGCGTGATCCTCACTACGCAAAAATCAAGCTCATATTTTTTAAGTAAATTTATCAAATTTTCATCCGCCCATTCGATCAGATGAAGCCCCTCTTCAAATAAATTTTCAAATAGTCCGTTTTTTAAAATCCCCTCGCAGCCGCCGTTATAGATGTCGTAATGATAAATTTCGCCGTAGTTTTGCATGATTGAAAATGTAGGCGAGTTCACGTGCTCGTCTAACCCATGCGCCCGCACGATCGCACGCGCAAGCGTCGTTTTGCCGCTGGCAAGATCGCCGATTAGCAATATTATGCCGCTTTTTGGCAGAGTCTGCACGAGGCGTGAAATTTCATCCTCGCCGCAGAGCAGTTCAAAGCTCTTGGACATACTTTGCTTGCTCGCTTTTGGGCGTATTTTTCGCGCTAGGAAAGGCTAGGACTTTAAAGCTTTGTTTTCTATCCAAAAATCTTATCGTGATTACGTCGCCGATTTTAAGCTCTTTGGCGGGCTTTGCTACGACGCCGTTTACGGCTACGACGCCGCTTTTGCACATATCTTCGCTAATGGCGCGGCGCTTGGTGATATTGACTGCGTTTAAAAATTTATCGATTCTCATAGGCGTGAGTTTAGCGATATTTGCCTTAAAAGCAACTATTAAACTATTTTTGGTAGAATTTCGCCAAATTTTACGTAAAGGATTTGAGATGGCAAAAGATGTAAAAAAGGTCGTTTTGGCGTATTCCGGAGGACTAGATACTAGTATTATTTTAAAGTGGCTAGGTGATACTTACGGCTGCGATGTGGTGACTTTCACCGCAGATATCGGTCAGAATGAGGATTTGGAGCCGATCAAAAACAAAGCTGTGAAACTGGGCATAAAAAAGGAAAATATTTTCGTAGAGGATCTGCGCGAGGAATTTGTGCGCGATTACGTATTTCCGATGTTTCGCGCAAATGCCGTTTATGAGGGCGAGTATCTTTTGGGCACGTCAATCGCGCGCCCGCTAATCGCTAAAAAGCTAGTCGAGATTGCGAAAAAGACCGGCGCGGACGCCATAAGCCACGGCGCAACCGGCAAGGGTAACGATCAAGTCCGCTTCGAGCTTGGCGCATACGCGCTAAATCCAGATATTAAGGTGATTGCGCCGTGGAGGCTGTGGGATCTGAACTCTCGCGAGAAGCTGCTTGCTTACGCTAAGAAAAACGGTATCGACATTGCCTCAAAGCCTGGCAAATCGCCGTATTCGATGGATGCGAATATCCTTCACATCTCCTACGAGGGCTTGGTGCTGGAAGATCCCGCCCATGCGCCTGAAGAGGATATGTGGCGATGGACCATGAGCCCTAAAAATGCGCCAGATAAGAGCGAGATCATCGAGATCGAATATGAACGCGGCGATCCCGTAAAGCTAAATGGCAAGGCGCTTAAACCGCACGAGATGCTGGCAGCACTTAACGAACTCGGCGCTAAAAACGGCATCGGCAGGCTCGATCTTGTTGAAAATCGCTACGTCGGCATGAAGAGTCGCGGCTGCTACGAAACTCCGGGCGGCACGATCATGCTAAAGGCTCACCGCGCGATCGAGAGCATCACGCTAGATCGCGGCGCGGCGCATCTAAAAGACGATCTAATGCCGCGCTACGCCGAGCTTATCTACAACGGCTTTTGGTTCAGCCCGGAGCGCTTGCTGCTTCAAGAGCTGATAAACAAATCCCAAGAGCACGTAAACGGCAAGGTTAAGCTAGAGCTTTATAAGGGCAACGTGACCGTGCTGGGTAGGGAGAGCAAGAGCGATAGCTTGTTTAATACCGATTTCGTGACGTTTGAAGAGGATAAGGTTTTCAATCAAAAAGACGGCGACGGGTTTATCAAACTAAGCGCGCTAAGATTTATCATCGCGGGCAAGAACGGACGCAAGCTTTAGCTGAAATTTTGCCTATGGCGGCAAGGTTTGTAGGCAAATTTCACAAAATGAAATTTTAAAATTTATCGAAAAAGCGCGAGCGGCTGCTGGCGGGTTTCATGAAATTTCACGAAATTTTAGATCCGTCCGCGCCGCTTATAAAATTTTATAAATTTAAAGCTAAATTTAAAAGGATAATGGATGAAAGTATTACTAATAAAAGACGTTAAGGGGCTCGGAAAGGCGGGCGAGGTAAAGGAGGTCAAGGACGGCTACGGTAATAACTTCCTAATCGGCAAAGGTTACGCCAAAGCCGCTACGACTGAGGTTTTGCGTAAATTTGAAGCGGATAAGAAAAAGCAAGCCGAGCTAGAAAAATACGAGGTTGCAAGCTTGCAAAAATTAGCCGAGGAGCTAGCTAAGATCCGCGTAAAGATCGAAAAGCAGACGGGCGAGAGCGGCGCGCTTTTCGGCTCAGTGACCAAAGATGAGATCGCAACCGCGCTAAAAGAGCAAAAAGGGATCGAAATCGATAAGAAAATTTTAGAGACCGAGGCTATCAAAACGACCGGGATTTACGACGTAAATGCCAAGCTAAAGCACGGCATAAGCGCTAAATTTGAGATAGAGGTGGCTAGTGTTTGAAGCGACTACCATTTTAGCTTACAAAGGCGCGAAGGGCTCTGTCATCGGCGGCGACGGGCAGGTTACGTTCGGAAACACCGTCTTAAAGGGCAATGCGACTAAAATTCGAAAGATCGGCAAAGAGGGCAACGTCTTGGCGGGCTTTGCGGGCAGCACCGCCGATGCGTTTAATCTTTTTGATATGTTTGAGAAGTGCTTAGATGGCGCAAAGGGCGATCTTTTAAGGGCTGTGATAGAATTTAGCAAGCAATGGCGCAAAGATAAATATCTGCGAAAGCTCGAAGCGATGATGCTGGTGCTGGACCGCAAAAATATCTTTCTGCTTAGCGGCACGGGCGACGTGGTAGAGCCGGACGACGGCAAGATCGCAGCGATCGGAAGCGGCGGGAATTACGCTCTTAGCGCGGCGCGAGCTTTGGATAAATTTGCAAGCTTAGACGAAGAGGAGCTCGTAAAGCAAAGCCTTAAAATCGCGGGCGAGATTTGCATTTACACGAATGAGAACATCAAAACATACGCAATTTGGGACGAAAAGAGATGATGACGCCAAAGCAGATCGTAGAGAAACTAGACGAATATATAATCGGACAAAATAGCGCCAAACGCACGATAGCGGTGGCTTTGCGAAATCGCTACCGCAGAATGGCGCTTGAAGATGAGATGAAAAACGAGGTGATGCCCAAAAACATCCTGATGATCGGCTCTACCGGCGTAGGTAAGACCGAGATTGCGCGCAGACTTTCGAAGATGTTCGGGCTTCCTTTTATCAAGGTCGAGGCTAGCAAATATACTGAAGTAGGCTTCGTGGGGCGCGATGTGGAGAGCATGGTGCGCGATCTGGCCGCCGCGTCGGTAAATTTAGTGCGCGGCGAGGAATTTGAAAAGAATAAAGACAAGATCGATGATTACATCAAGCGTAAAATTTTAGAAAAAGTCCTTCCGCCGCTTCCGCGCGGAGCGAGCGAGGAGAAGGTTGCCGATTACGAAAAAAGCTACGAAAAAATGGCGGCCAAGCTCGAACGCGGCGATCTAGACGATCTTAGTATCGAGATCGAAGTAAGCGAAAACGCGCTTGAATCAAATCCGAATTTGCCGCCCGAGATGGCGAATATGCAGGAAAGCTTCATCAAAGTAATTGGAATTTCGACGCGCAAAAGCAAAAAAGAGATGAAGGTAAAAGACGCCAAGGTTGCCCTCAAAAGCGAGGCTAGCGAGAAGGTCTTAGATATGGAGAGCATCAAAGCCGAAGCCGTTAGGCGTGCGCAAAACGAGGGCATTATCTTTATCGATGAGATCGATAAAGTGGCAGTTTCAAGCGGCAATAGCGGCAGGCAGGATCCGAGCAAAGAGGGGGTGCAGCGCGATCTGCTTCCGATCGTGGAGGGCAGCAGCGTAAGCACGAAATTCGGCAATATTGACACCGATCACATCCTTTTTATCGCCGCGGGCGCCTTTCATATCAGCAAGCCTAGCGATCTCATACCCGAGCTTCAGGGGCGCTTCCCGCTTCGCGTCGAGCTTGACAGCCTAGACGAGGCGGCGCTGTGCGAAATTTTAACCAAGCCGAAAAATTCGCTTCTTAAGCAGTACTCGGCGCTTTTAAAGACCGAGGGCGTGGAGCTGGAATTTAGCGAGGACGGGGTCAAAGCGATCGCGAAATTTGCGGCTAGTACGAACGAAAAGGTCGAAGATATCGGCGCTAGAAGGCTACATACAATAATGGAAAAGGTGCTTGAGGATATCAGCTTCGAAGCGGATAAGTTTAAAGGGCAAAAGATCGTCGTGGATGAGAAGCTCGTAAGCGAAAAGCTCGCAGGCATCGCAAGCGACGAGGATCTGGCGAAATACATTTTATAAGGCGGCGCGGTAGCTACTTTTAGAATTCTACAGAGTCGCGGAATTTGGCGGTTTTGAAAATTGCGAAGCGTTAGAATTTTAGGTTTGGAATTTAGCGGAATTTTAAAATACGCAGAATTCCATCCTTTTAAATTTGGTGATACTTTGAAATTTTAAGTCTGTAAAATTCAGGAATGATCGAAATTCTGTGCTGCGTGGGTTATATGCCAAGCCGTAGCGCATGGCAGGATAGAATTTAAAATTTCGCGATCAATTTACGAAGCTGCAGAATTCGCGGCTCGCGAGATTCTGGATAGATAAAATTCTGTGCTGCGACGGGTAAGATTTTATCGCTACCGCGCAGCTTGAAATTTTAAATTTTATCCGCTTATGTGATGGCAGAATTTCAAATTTCAACCGCTTGTGCAAGAGCTGGCCTGCGCAAAACGAGATTTTAAAATTTACCTGCAAGGGCTTAGTGCTGCGGTTGCAAGATAAAATTTATAAATTTAAGGAAAATATGAAAAGCGGATTTGTAACGCTCATCGGGCGGACGAATGCGGGCAAGAGCTCGCTGTTAAACTATCTCTGCGGCGAGAAAATTTCGCTCGTCTCGCACAAGATCAATGCTACACGCCGCAAGATTAACGGCATCGCGATGAACGGCGCAGATCAGGTGATTTTCACGGACACGCCGGGGCTGCACGAAAGCGCCAAGCTGATGAATAAACTGATGGTCGAAGTGGCGCTCGGGGCGATTGAGGGCTGCGATTTGGTGCTGTTTTTGGCGCCCGTGCACGACGGTACCACAGAATACGAAAAGTTTTTAAATTTAAATGCAGGCACCAAACATATCGTGATTTTAACTAAAATTGATGAAGCAAACGACGAAAAGATCGTGCAAAAGCTGCTGCAATATCAAAAATTTACCGATAAATTTGAGGCGATAATCCCCGTTAGCATCAAAAAAAAGGTCTATAAAAAGCAGGTTTTGGACGAAATTTGTAAAATTCTGCCCGAGCATGAGTATTTTTACGATCCTGAAATTTTAAGCGCGACGAATGAGCGCGAAATTTACCGCGACTTCATACTTGAGGCGATCTTTGAGAGTATGAGCGACGAGATCCCGTATTGCAGCGACGTCGTCATGGAAAAAGTGGTGGAAAAACCGGGTCTGATCTCGGTATATGCGCGGATCATAACGGACAGCAATTCACACAAAGAGATGTTGATCGGCAAAAACGGCGAAGCGATCAAGCGGATCGGAATTCGAGCCAAAAAGTTAATTTCAAATTTTTCTAAGGTCAAAATTTACTTAAAATTAACAGTTTTTGTAAAAAAAAGCTGGAAAAATGACGAATTTAGGGTAAAAACCGATTTTATCTATTGACATTTTATTTTATTTCTATTAGTATTAGCAGCGTAGAAAATTTCATTTGGAAGTGGAGTGTTATGGCAAAGAATAGTAAAAATGCTAGTTCGATTGTTGCGATTAACAAAGTCACGCAAACCATATTCGGTCTAAGTGAGAATGAAGTTTTCGAGCACGACTTCTCAAAAGCGAATCGTGCGAAGGAAACTTACGTCTCATATATTCCGTATAAGGATATAATGACTGCGACGGTTGAGATAAGCAGATCGGTTGAGGACGCGGATCTTTTAGATGCGATCGTCGTTAAGGTGTATGAGGAGCTGGGGCTTGACACCGCTTTGGATTACAAAATCACTTATAGTGAGGTAATAGGCGCTGGCGGCGATGATAGAATTTTCAACGTCTTTGTCGTAGATAATGCCAAACTCACTTCAGAATTCGATGCGATCGCCGCTAGGACGAACTACATCGACTATGTGGCTATGGCTCCGTTTTTATACGAGGGCTTGTATAATAGAGGCGTCCTAACTCGCGACGGAATCGACTGCTTCATCTACTTGCAACGCGACGATGCGTTTTTGGTAGTGTATCAAAACGGCGAATATTTTCAATCCCGCCAAGTAAGATATAACCTAAAATTCTTGCATGAAAAATATGTTGAGCTAGTCGGCAGTAGAGTCGATGAAGAGAGCTTTTATAGACTGCTCTCCAAACAGGGAGTAAATTTAGAAAATCCGACCGAACGCGATTATATGATCCAAATTTTTGACGATATGTTTTACTACATCAACGACGTATTGAACGGTATTAGTAAAATTTACAACGTCAATATTCAAAACGTCTATATCGGAACGGATATCGGTAAAATTCCTGCGATCGAGGTTTTTGTAGAAAATAATCTAAAGCTAAGATACAAGGATTTTAATTTTAACGTTGCAATCAACGCAAAAGATTATCCTCTCACTCAGCTAGATATTTTGATGTTTTTGGTAGGTCAAGATTATTTGGTTACCAAAGATGACGATCACAACTACTCGCCGTTTATGAGACCTCCGCCTTTGACTCAAAGATCAACCGGCAAGCTGATAGGCTATATGTTGCTAGGCTGCTTACTTGGGGCTGTGTATCCTGCGTATAACTTCGGCTATGGATATTATAATAATATGGTAGCTAATGATAAAACTAGCGAATATCAAGGTTTGGAAGATCAGATGGTTCCTGCTAGAGCAGAAAATGCGCGTTTGGATAAAGAGACTAAAGAGGTAAATGCCCAGGCTGCTAAGAGTGGTAAGGAGCTTAACGACAGGCGCGATCTAATTAATGCCATCTTAGATAAGAAAAACAATTACGCTATGAAGGGTGTTTCTATTTTTGAGCTAACCAATATGGTCGTTAAAAATAAGGGCAATATGGTTAGGATCGGTGATGAGAATAGGACTCTAACTGTTCAGGTGCGCACCAAAAACGATAAGCAGATGACCGAGCTTTTAGAGGATATCAGTAAAAAAGAGGTGTATGGCGTGGATACTAAAACAATCGCGCTGCAAGAGGGTAATAAAACCGTCTTTTACGATAGTAATATCAGTGTGGAGGTTAAATAATGAAAAAGAAAAGTTCATTAGATCAACTTGATCAATGGTTTGCCTCCAAGGGAAATAGTGCAAATAACTATTTTTACATAGCTTTATTGTTTGTAGGTGTGGTAGCTTACTTTATTTTGAGTAGCTATGCGGATCCGTATTTAGAGGAGAGCGAAACAAATCTAAGTACTGCCACGACGAAGCTTGAAGGCGCACAAAGAGAGTATAACGAGTTTTTTGGCGGTGATCCTAAAGCTTTCGTTGATAATAAGCGCAATATCCTCAATGGTGCTAGGACCAACCTTAACAATATCATTGAAGAGCGTGGGTATCTAGACGGTAAGCTAAAAGAAATTTCAAAACTTACCTATAATGAAAAGAACTGGGCTAAATTTATGGATAGCCTCTCAACGATCGCAGAGAATAACAATATTAAAATTTATGCTATTCACAGCGATAGAAGAGAGCCTAGCATCAAACAAATTTTTCAGCCTGAAGCTTTGCTGGATATAGATGTGAAATTTGAAGGAGCATTTTCGAACGTCCTTAGGTATATCAACCTTATAGAACAATCGGAGATGATCGTAGATGTAAATAAGATGGATATCAATGCCACTAAAAACGGCAAAATCGGTGGAAGCATCGGTATATCTATCTGGGGAGTAAATTACTAATGAAAAAGTTAATTTTATGCTCTTTGCTGCTTTCTACTGCTCTATTTGCTGTAGATAATAATCAGACGGTGGCGCCTAGTAATGGAGCCTATAAAGCTAAGTACGATGCGATATTCGATGATCTTAGTAAGCCTAGAGTGGGTCTTAGCGATGAGCAGATAGCTTCTTTGCAGGATCCGTTTTATCCTAAAGAAGCCAATGCGCCTAGAGAAGCCAATCAGCAGGTGGATCTAGGTTATCAGCTAGTAGGTATTATGGGCGATAAGGTTAAGCTAAACGATAAGTGGTATGGTTTGGGCGAGTATGTAGGCTCATATAAGATCGTGCAAATAACGGGTAATAGCGTTATTATTACCAACGACGATGAAAATAAAGTCGAACTAACACTAAAACAAGGAAGTCAAAATGTCATTATTACATATAAGTAAAAAGCTTAGCATAGCCGCTATGCTTGCTTTGTCTGTTACGGCTACTAGTCTATATGCCGCTCCCGCAACTGCAGGTAACTGCGATAGGAAGGCACTAAATATCAAGATTAACGATACCGTTACGCTAAATGAGATGCTAACTCAGCTATCCGATATGTGCCGCTTCTCGGTGGTAGCAAAAGATGCTATCGCTCAAGAGGAGATGAGTAAGCCACTGCAAGGCGTAAGCATCAAAGACCTTTCTTTACGCGAAGTTTTAGATCTACTCATAAAAGAGAATAATCTAAGCTATGAGTATTCTCATGGCATATTAAAAATTTCAGCGCTAGAGACTAGGACTTTTAAAGTGGATTACATCACTTCTATTAGAGAAGGTACTGCTGTTACTAAATCTTCCGTCGATTCCGCACCTACGAAAGTGGATGATAGCGACGATAAAGAAAATAAAGAAGATAATAAGATCACTACCAAAGAGAAATTTGATTTTTGGGAGAAGATTAGCGAGGAAATTACCTCTGTTTTAAATAACGGTACCGAAAAATACGTCGCAGTCGCTCCTATTATAAATCAAAATGCCGGTTTAGTAACCGTTACTGCTATGAAGTCTCAGATAGCTCGCGTAGATAGATATCTAAGCGGTATGCAAAAACGCCTTAGTCGCCAAGTCTTACTAGACGTAAATATCATATCTGTCGAGCTAAATAACGAATACACTACCGGTATTGATTGGAGTAAATTTCAACTAGGATTTAATACCTATGTAGGTGGAGATCCGACTAAGCTTTCAGGATATCACATAGATAACGGAAATAGAGGAAAGGCTAGCGATACTCACGGAACTTGGACGATAGGGGCTAATCTAAATTTTAATATCGACGGTTTAATTAACTTCCTAGAGACTAAAGGTAAAACCAAGATTATTTCAAGCCCTAAGGTAACTACGATGAATAATCAGCCTGCTATTATCTCCGTAGGTGATACCATTAACTATGTATTGAAATCTACTACTACAGGTGATTATCAAGGCGGAGATACCCAGTCGGATGATCAGTATTCGATCTTTGTAGGTATTCTTTTGAATATCTTGCCTGAAATTTCAGATGATAATAGGATTATGCTACGAATCAATCCATCTTTAAGTTCTCTTAAATATGCAGAAGATAATGTAAGAAAAGAAAACGGTAGAAGAGATATCGCACCTGATACCTTGCAAAAGAAACTCTCTAGTGTAGTTTGGGTAGATGATGGCGATACTGTAATTTTAGGCGGTTTGATTGGTGCAACTAAGTCTAAGAATAACACTAGGGTACCTGTGCTAGCTGAAATTCCGCTAATCGGAAATCTTTTCAAAAGTACTGCCGATGTTTTGAGTACATCAGAGCTAATCTTCGTAGTAACTCCACATATCATCGACAATACCGGCGCGCCGCTTGCTACCTCTCTTAAAGAGCTAGGTTACTCAAAATCCATCTACGAAAATGAGTAATAACTATACGGCGATCAAGGAGATCTTTATCGAGGATAACGAAGTCTCAGACTTCGTTAATCTCGATAAATCTACCCTTGCTTATCATAAAATTTTAAATGCTTTGCAAAAGCCGTTAAAACTTATACTTTTCTACGGCAAACCGGGCTGTGGCAAGACATTTTTACTTAATAAAATCAAGGTCGATCTTGAAAAAAAGGTAAGAGTCGTATTTGTACCGCAGCCGTTTTTTGATGAGAAAGAATTTTTCTTAGAGCTGTATTCTCAGATATTTCACTCTACGCCGAGTGAACCGATAGATAATTATGAAAATTTTATGCGGGTTTACAGAGAGAGATTTGGAATTTCTACTAACGTAGGGGCGGTAGAGCAGGTCGTTATTTTGCTTGATGAGGCTCAGCTGTATCCTGGGAATTTAATAGAAAAAATTCGTCTTATGGCAGATACCAGATTGTTTAAATTTTTATTTACGGTACATAAGACGGACGAGGAAGATCGCCTCGCGAAGGATTATTTTAAAACTAGAATTTGGGAGAGCATTGAGCTTCCTAATTCAAATTTAGGCGAAGTCAAGCTGTATATTGAAAAAAAGCTTGTGCTTCATGGCTTTCAACAATACTATTTTATGTTTAGCGACGATAATTTCGATTTGATTTTAAATTTAACGGACGGCAATATGAGAAATATCAACAAGCTTATGTATAAGATGTATGAGCTTTTTGAGTATTACGAAGTAAATAAACCTACGGAAATTAGTTTTTCGCAGATTAATAATAAAATCATAGAGATGGCAGCGATAGGCTCGGGGATAATAAATGCTTGAATTTTACGAAGTAAACGAACTTGAAAAAAAATGGGAAGAGTATAACAAAAATAGAAAGCAGTTTTCCTTTTTGAAATCTAAGCCGAATTTCGTATTGAGATTCGACAAGACGATTCTGGGGCTTTTGATATTGATCTCGGTTGCTATCGGAGCGATATTTTGGCTGCTTAAAGACAGTGATAGCGTCAGTATGGCAAGTATCAATCAAAATATTGAGGACAAAGGTGGTGCTGTAAATTCTACTAATGATGCCGAGCAGCAGGCGGCAGATCTTGCAGTGCAAAATAATATCTCCAAAGAGGATTACAACATTAGCGCGCCGAAAGTTGCCCGCGCCTCTAAACACGAAAAGGAACGCCCAAGCTTAAATTTAAACGATGTGGGTGTGCTATCCAGCGAGGATTCCGGTGGGTTTAAGATAACCAATAATTACGAAAATGGCGGAAACTATGGCGGGCAGGCTCAGGCGCAAAATTTCGGCGGTCAAAATTTTGGCGGACAGAATTTTGGTAATCAAAATGCTCCTACATTTAATGTGCCTAATACCAATAACGCAGCTTTTGCAAATCAGCCGCCTAAAAACGAAGTTATAGATTTTGGACGCGCTCCATTGCCGCCTAAATCAAATTTCTCTGGAGGTTCTACAAATACCGCAAGTAGCGCTCCGCTAAGTTCTAGAATTGAGATAAAAACTTCAAATTTAAGCGAAGATAAGCAGAGCTTGGAGAGCAAATTTTACGCTACAAATAAGATTGAGTATTCGCTATCGCTAGCCGAAGAAGCGTATAATAAGAAAGACTACGACAATGCGATTAAATGGGCTCTTACTTCAAATGAGCTTGATAAGGACAACGTCGCTAGCTGGATAATTTTTGCCAAAGCCAATTATAAAAAGGGTCGTAAAGAAGACGCGCTTTACGCTCTTGAGACCTTTAATGCAAAGGCGAAAAATAGCGAAATTTCTAATCTAATTTCAAAGATAAGAAGCGACAAACTATGAAAATTTTATATATTTTAGCTTTTACGATCGCGTCGTTATTTGCAGTTAGCGCCGATGACGTGCGCAACTGGGATCAGATCGGTCAGTATAACCGTATCTGCCAAGAAAGCGTGCGAAATTTATTCATCGAGGAGCAGAGTGAGGCGCTTGCGAATATGTATGCTAAAGCGTGCCTCAAGATGGATAAAGTAAATGAGCTCGTCGTGCCTACGGTGATGCTTTATAAAACCAAAGAGGCTCGCGAGAATGCTTCTCTTTATTCGACTATAATTTTTCAAAAAAAGATGCTTTATTTGGCGCTTTGCGACGGCGTGGATATTAGCTATATACGCACGCCTAAGATCAATTATATTTTGTCTGAAATTTTTGATAAATTTACGGAGAGAGCATACGTAAAAAAGAGTGATACGTATGTCTTTACCCTAGAAAATGGCGAGCGTGCCGAGCTTTTTATCAAAGAAGAGGAAGGGGTAAAAAAGATGGTAATTGCAATTTATGCTGGCGATAAGCTTAGCTCGATTAAAATTTATTGGTGATCGCGATGACAAAGATTGAAGAGCAGATCGTTGCGATTTTAATACGAAACAATATCCTTACTAGCACCGTTGTTCCGGAAATCAAGGACAAGATGGATATTGGCTTGACGCTAGGCGAGGTTTTAGTCGGAGATAACTATCTAAGCCAGGATGATTTTTGCTCGATTTTAGTTGAGTTATACAAGCGCCGTCAGATAGAATTTGACGATATAAGCGAAAAATTTTCGATGGATCCGAAGGAATTTTTGCAAATTCTAGCCAAGAAAATGAACCTGTCATATATGAATTTAGATGATATCGATATAGACTTCAGGCTATCGGAACGCACTCCTACCGCACAGCTTAAAAGATACGGCGTGATACCTGTTAAAGCGGATGATCTGAATATTTACGTTGCTTTTTCTGATCCGTTTAATCTTGAGTCGCAAGATAAAGCGCAGGCTATGTTTAGCAAACAGCTGCTTAAAATCGTAGTAGCCGATCCAAATCAGGTAAATAAATATCTATCTAAGCTTGAGCTTTCAGAGAGCATTAAAGGGCTCGTAGCGGAGATACGCAAAGAGCTTGCTAACACCGGCGGTAGCGGAAGCAGCGATGATACCTCAGCGATTTTAAAGCTCATTGAGATGATAATTAGTCAATCTATTAAGATGCGCGGTAGCGATATTCACATCGAGCCTACCGAGAATAACTGCGTCGTGCGTACGCGTATCGACGGAATGCTTGCTGAAATTTTTATCTTTGATAAGGATATCTATCCACCGCTAGTAAGCCGATTGAAGCTACTTTCAAATATGGATATCGCCGAGCGTCGCAAGCCGCAAGACGGCAGGTTTAGTATGAAAATTTCAGGTCGCGAATACGACTTTCGTATTTCGACACTGCCTATCATCAATGGCGAATCTACCGTTATGCGTATCCTAGATAAATCCAAGGTTATCATAAGTCTGGAAAAGCTCGGTATGCACCCTGATAGCTTTAAGAAATTTAATAACGCTATGAAGGCTCCATATGGTATTATCTTGGTTACCGGACCTACGGGAAGCGGTAAGTCTACGACGCTATATGCAGCGCTAAACGATATTAAAAATATCGATACTAAGGTTATTACCGTAGAAGATCCGGTAGAGTATCAAGTAAATTTAATCCAACAAGTCCAAGTTAACGAAAAAGCAGGTCTTACCTTTGCTTCAGCATTGCGCTCGATCTTAAGACAAGACCCTGACATCATAATGATCGGTGAGATCCGTGATCAAGAGACCCTTAGGATCGCGATCCAGGCTGCTCTTACTGGACACTTGGTTTTCTCGACCCTACACACCAACGACGCCGTTAGTGCGATCCCGCGAATAGTGGATATGGGTATAGAGGCCTACCTCATAAGTGGTGCGCTCATTGCAGTAGAGGCGCAGCGTCTCGTGCGAAAGCTTTGCCCGCACTGCAAGCAGCCTACGAATCTGCCTAAATCGATGCTTGATCAGCTGAAGGAATTTTTGCCTGAAAAATACACATTTTTCAAGGCTGTAGGTTGCGATCAATGCGGTCAGACGGGCTATATGGGGCGTGAGATGATTAGTGAAATTTTACCTATTACCGATAAAATGCAGAGCTTGATCGCTAACGGCGGCTCAAAGGACGATATGAGGGTCTTGGCGAAGGAGGAGGGTTTTATAGATATGTTTGAAGATGGTGTTATACGTGCTGCGCGCGGAGTAACTAGTATAGAAGAAATTTATAGGGTGGCTAAACAATGAAAAAGCAATTAGAAGTTGAATACAACGCCAAGGGCGCAAGAAAGAAGATGTTTTTGCAAGCTAGCGATAAGGTGCAAGCAAACAACCTAATGAAGCAGCGCGTAGGCGGGACGATCGTAAAAAGAGGTGAAACCCAGGTCGTAGCGAATACGGGCGGCGATTTTAAGGCGCAGGTTTCGCGCATGCTAGGTGGTAGCGGAAGAGTTAGAACGCTGCCGTTAGTAGCGTCGATCCGTCAGCTTTCGGTTATGACAAATGCGGGAATTTCAATCCACGACTCGATCAAAGAGGTCGCAAGGGCGGCAGAGGATAAGACGCTAAAAGAGATTTTTAGTGCTATGAACGACGATCTTAACGCAGGTCTTAGCTTGACCGAATCTACGGAGAAATTTAGAGGACAGCTCGGTGATGTCGTCGTTGCGATGGTAAGTCTGGGCGAAGCAACCGGTAATATGGCAGAGTCTCTAGCCAAGCTTGCCGCTATGCTTCAAGAGCTTTGGGAAAACCAGCGTAAATTTAAAAAGGCGATGCGTTATCCGATGATCCTTATGATCGTTATGGCAATTGCGTTTTCGGTTTTGATGATGTATGTCGTGCCGAAATTCCGCGAGATTTTTGAGGATTTGGGCGCGGATTTGCCACTACCTACTAGAATTCTACTTGGTATCGAAAGCACTCTTAATAATTATGGAATTTTTGTTTTAGCGGGCATTATAGGCACTATCATAGCTCTTAGATGGGCATATCGCAATAACCCTGAGTTTAAAAAGGGCTTTGACAAGACGATTTTAAAGGTCTATCTATTCGGTAAGATCATATTTTTCTCGACGATGTCGCGATTTATGCTTATTTTTACAGAGCTTGTGCGAGCGGGTATTCCTATCGCAGATGCACTAGATACATCTGTTTTAATGGTGGATAATCATACTTTAAAAGAGAAGCTCTCTACCGTTAAAATCGCCGTGCAGCAGGGCGTGAGCCTAACCGAGGCGTTTAACAATACAGGGCTTTATGAGAGTATGCTTATTCAGATGATCAGCGCGGGCGAGCAGGCCGGTAACCTCGATAAGATGCTCGGCAACGTCACTGACTATTACAAAGAGAAATTCGACGATATTATCGATAATATCTCAAGCTACGTAGAGCCGATCATGCTATTTTTTATGGCGGGCATGGTTCTTCTTTTGGCTCTGGGTATCTTCATGCCTATGTGGGATCTGGGCAAAGCCGTCAAAAACTAACCCCTTTAATTCCGCGCCTGCGAGGGCGCGGAATTTTATCAAAGCATTAAAATTTCATCCTTCAAATAAAATTTTAACCTTCGTTTGGCTAAAATACCGCTTTAAATTTAAGGATCAATCATAGTTAAAGAAGTATATTTTATCGTCATATCGGCTATCATAATATTTTTTGGGCTTGCCACTATCGCGCCCGATTCCGCGCTTGTAGGCAGTGCAGGCAATGCCATCCGCTCGTTTAATACTCAGCTATTCGGCTATTTTGCATACATCTATCCGCTATTTTTGCTCGCCTTAGCATACGTAGCCTATAAGCATTTTCGCGGTTTTGACTTTAGATTTTTTGAGTTTAGCATCGGCGCGATTTTGCTGTTTTTTACCATTTTGATGGTGCAGTCGAGTCTCTTTGGTGCTAGCGGCGGAGCAGTCGGCAGCTTTGCAGTGGATGGGCTTAGGCGAATGATCGGAAGCGTCGGCGTGTGGATTTTTAATATTACGATTTTTGTGCTTTCGCTAGTGCTTATATTTGAAGATCGCTTTACCGACATCATCAAAAACTGCTTTATTGGCTCAAGATATGAAAGCTCGCAGGATGAAATTGGGAATGATTTTGCTAGCGACGCGGATGCAGCACAAAGGGGCGGGCTCGCAAGGCATTCGTCTGCGCAAGGATTGAGAGGTGCAGAAAATTTTAACGCTTCGAATGACACTTTGAGCACAGAGGACAATTCGGCGAAACAGGGTAATTTTGCGGAGCAGGGCGCAAGCGGACGCGGTTTTGAAAGCGGGCAAAATTTACAAAATTTAAACGATACTCGCGAGCCTGAAAATGAGCAGAATTTCGGTGACGCGCATGGTCTGCAGGCTTCCGCTGAACGCGAGCTTAAAATGCCGCAAAAGGGAAAGCCGAGCAGACTAAAAAGGGTCGAGCGCCTAAGCGAGGTCGCCGAAAATAAAAGGCTTTTGGATCAGCTCGACAAGGGCAGGGTGGCTAAGCCCAAGGATTTTAAGCTGCCGCCGCTTGATTTTTTAAACCTGCCGCCGAAAAAGAAAAGTAGCATCGACGAGAGCGAGATCGATCGTAAAATTTATGACCTGCTCGATAAACTGCGTAAATTCAAGATCGACGGCGACGTGGTGCGGACCTACTCAGGTCCGGTCGTTACGACATTTGAGTTTCGCCCTGCCGCGCACATTAAGGTAAGTAAAATTCTAACGCTGCAAGACGATCTTGCGATGGCTCTTAGGGCGCAGACCATTCGCATCCAGGCGCCGGTTCCTGGCAAAGATGTCGTAGGCATCGAGATTCCGAATCAAAATATCGATACGATCTATCTGCGTGAAATTTTAGAAAGCGACGTGTTTAAAAGCGCCTCCAGTCCGCTTACCATCGTGCTTGGCAAGGACATCGTGGGGCAGCCTTTCGTCACCGATCTTAAAAAGCTGCCGCACCTTCTCATTGCAGGCACCACCGGAAGCGGCAAGAGCGTGGGCATCAACGCTATGCTGCTTAGCCTTTTGTATCGCAACTCGCCCAAGAGCCTGCGGCTTATAATGATCGATCCGAAGATGCTTGAGTTTAGCATCTACAACGACATCCCACACCTGCTAACGCCCGTAATCACGCAGCCTAAGCAGGCGATCATCGCGCTAAGTAATCTCGTTTCAGAGATGGAGCAGCGCTACTCGCTCATGGCACAAAACAGGACGAAAAACATCGACAACTACAACGAAAAGATGATGCGCGAGGGCGGCGAAATTTTGCCTTACATCGTCGTTATAATCGACGAGCTCGCGGATCTGATGATGACGAGCGGCAAGGACGTGGAGCACTACATCGCGCGTCTGGCGCAGATGGCGCGCGCCAGCGGCATCCATCTCATCGTAGCGACGCAGCGCCCTAGTGTGGATGTCGTCACGGGGCTGATAAAGGCGAATTTGCCTAGCCGCATCAGCTTCCGAGTGGGTTCGAAGGTCGATAGCAAGGTGATTTTAGATCAAATGGGCGCGGACAGCCTGCTTGGGCGGGGCGATATGCTCTTTACGCCGCCTACCGCGCCGGGCCTCATCCGCCTGCACGCACCGTTTACGACCGAGGATGAGATCAACAAGATCACAGAATTTTTAAAGGCGCAAGAAAGCGTCGTTTATGACGAGCGATTTTTGATCGAAAACGAGGGCGCCAAGCAAGAAGGCGGCATAATCAATCCGCAAAATATCGTGCTTGACGAGCTTTACGACGAGGCTAAGGCGATCGTTTTGGAGGAGGAGAAGACCTCGATCAGCTACCTGCAGCGCCGCTTACGTATCGGATACAACCGCGCCGCGACGATCATCGAGCAGCTCGAACAGATGGGCGTTTTAAGCGAGATCAACGCTAAAGGTCAGCGCGATATAATCAAGTAAGCTTTAAAATTTCGATGAAATTTAAGCGGCGAAATTTTGAAATTTATTGGATTTATAGGTGCCAGAATTTTTAAAATTTAATCGATCTGCGTCGGTAAAATTTTTAAATTTATTGGATTTGAAGTGGTGGAATTTTAAAATTTTTTTGATCTGCATAGCGGATTTTAAATTTTAAAATTTGCGCGTTCCGCAGCTCGCGCTTGTGCCTCTGTGGCTATGACAAGGCGGACGGTTTATACGGGATGCGCGGATGCGATCGAAGCCTCTTGCAGCGCGGGAGGCGTTTTAAAAGTAGTGCTCGGTGGGTATGAACAGCGCGTTTTGCAGCTTGCGTTTACGGCGTGCGCGCTGTCTAAATTTTATAAGGCGCAAGTTAATGTGCGCTGTGCTCTTGGCGCTAAATTTGAACTGCGGAATTTTAAAACGCAAGTAAGCATAAATAGGGCAGGCTTTAAAATTTAAAAATTGAGCGCTAAAAATTTTGCGATTTTAAATTTTATAAATTTACAAAGGTCGGCAGAATTTAAAATTTCAAAATTTCGCTCCTTTTGGGCTTTAGAATTTTGAAATTTTAAATTTACCGCAGCGAACCTGAATTTTAAATCGCGCCTTGCCGGTATGAAGCATTCGAAGTTGCGCGAGCGGGAGAAGCTACCGGAGGTCTAGCTTGCGTCGAGCGAGTACATGAGTGAAAAGTTCGCCGCACGCTGAAGGGCTGGTAGCGAAGTATTGCGGTCGTTCGTAGCGGCTAATTTGCAGTGCGAGCACCCATGGCACACGCCAAAAACCGATGGATCGTGGACGGCACGACAAAGCTGTTTGGTGCGTGGTGTTTTGTGCCGGCATGTTTCGTAGTGCAGTTGCATTTGCGGTATAAACGTACTTTGCAGCGAAGTCATATTTTGCAGTGCGGCTGTATTGTAAGATGCGGCGCGTTTTACATCGCCCGCGCACTAAAAATTGATCGGCACGCGAGCGTGTTTGTGATGATGTTGTGGCGTAAAATTTTGCAGCTACCGCGCGCTACTCGTGTGCGATTTTGCACGGTTGCGGTTTGCGACCGTGCTATCGTGTGCCAGAGTAAAATGCACCCGCCTGTGTATTAAAAGATAGTGCGAGGTTGCGCTCTACGGCGCGGCAGCGTGCGTCGAAAGTCGTCGCGGCGCGCTAGAAGAAATAGAATGTGTGCAATGCACGCTTGCGGGATAACGCAAGATTATACTTGTTGTGGCGTGCTATCCCGCACCGCATGCCGCAAAGCCGCCTTATGTGCGAAAAATAGAATGTGCGCCGTGCGCCAAAGATGCACGATCGTGCTGCGTGCCAAAAGACAATATGTGGTCGTGCCGTACGCTTTTTAAAAGGCGGTGCCACGATCGGCGCCGTGCGGCACGGGCGCGATGCGAGGTTTGAGCTCGCGCGGCAGACGAAGCGTGCACGGCGCACATAAATGCGAATAAATTTTAAAACGGAGAGATGATTGAGAACCGATAAATGGCTATATTACTTCACCTGCGCGCTCATTACGATCGGCATGATATTTTCGCTGTCGTTGAGCTCATATACGGTGCTTCTGCTGGGTGCTACGCCACTGCATTTTTTTTATCGTCAGTGCGCGGTAGGGATCGCGTGCATCGCGGTGATGTGGATCGTCTCGCGCGCCGATCCCGATAAATGCCTAACGCCGGTGTGCATGTCGCTTTTTGCGATCATGGGGATTTTGATGCTCGCGATGGGCTTTTTGCCCAAGTCCTTGGTCGCCGACGTCAACGGCGCGGCGCGCTGGATCAGGCTGCCGTTTTTTAACCTCGCGCCGGTGGAATTTTTCAAGGTGGGCTTCATCTACTTTTTGGCGTGGAGCTTCTCGCGCAAACTCGATCACTCCAAAAAAAGCATCGGGCGCGAGATCGCGACGCTGCTTCCTTACGTAGCGCTTTTCGGCTTTGTCGTAATCCTGGTCGCCATCGTGCAAAACGATCTAGGGCAGGTCGCGGTACTGGGGCTTACGATGATTTTTATGTCGCTTTTCGCGGGTACGAGCTTCAAGCTCATCGGCTTTAGCTTTATGGGGATTTTGGGACTTGCTTACGTTTTTATCGTCACGAGCGCGCACAGGGTCGATCGCGTGCGCTCGTGGTGGGGCGGCGTGCAGGATTTCGTGCTGTCGTTTATGTCGCCCGAAACAGCTGCAGGGCTGCGTATAGAGGACGCTAGCGCGCCGTATCAGGTCGGACACTCGCTAAATGCGATAAACAACGGCGAGTTTTTCGGGCAGGGGCTTGGGCTTGGAAGTTTTAAGCTAGGCTATCTGAGCGAGGTGCATACCGACTTCGTGCTCGCAGGCATCGCCGAGGAGTGGGGATTTATCGGGATTTTGCTCATCGTGGCGCTATTTTATGCGATGCTATTTCGCATCTTTCAGACCGCGAGCAAGTCGCCGAGTAACGTAAATTTCCTCTTTTGCCTGGGTATCGGCTTTATGTTTTTCTTTTCGTTTATCATCAACTCCTACGGCATTACATCGATCTCGCCGGTTAAGGGTATCGCCGTGCCGTTTCTAAGCTACGGCGGCAGCCACCTGCTCGCGGCGTCGTTTGCGGTGGGGCTCGTTTTGATGGCGTCGAAAAGAGCAAAATTTTAAAGCTTCTGCGGGCTTTGGGCGAGCGCTGTTTAAATTTAGGCGTAAATTTAGAGCCGAATTTTGCGCTTAAAATTTTAAGCGAAGCGCGCCGAGACTCAAATTTAAGCGCAAAATTTTATAAATTTAAAGGAAAAGTATGGTCATAGCAATCAGCGGCGGCGGCACCGGCGGGCATCTGATAATCGCTAAAAATTTAGCCGCTCATCTTGCGAAGCAGGGTATCAGGGCGATCTTTATCGGCTCAAACCGCGGGCAGGATCGCGCGTGGTTTGAAAATAGCGAGCTTTTCGCGCATACCTATTTTTTGCAAAGCTCGGGCGTCGTCGATAAAAAGGGCTTTGCCAAGCTAGCCTCGCTGCTAAATATCCTGCGCCTCTCGCTTGCGGCGCGTAAAATTTTAAAGCAAAACGGCGTCCGCGCGCTCATCAGCGTGGGCGGATACAGCTCGGCGCCCGCATCCATCGCGGCGATCCTTTCTCGCGTGCCGTTTTTTATCCACGAGCAAAATGCTGTTTGCGGGAGGCTCAACCGCCTGCTAAGGCCCTTTGCGCGCGCGTTTTACAGCTCCTATGAAAAGCCCGCGTTCGCCTATCCGATCGCAGAGCATTTTTTCGAGACGGCGTGGCCGCGCACGACGCTTAATACGGTCATCTTTTTGGGCGGCTCGCAGGGAGCAAGCTTTATCAACTCGCTTGCCGTGGAGCTTGCGCCTAAGCTTTTGGGCCTCGGCTACGGCGTTATCCATCAGTGCGGCGAGCGCGAGTTTGAGCGCATCTCGCAGATCTACGCACAGCAGGGTCTGGATGTACAGCTCGTGGGCTTTTGCAAAAATATGCACGAGCTCATCGCAAGCGCCGATCTTTGCGTCGGGCGCAGCGGCGCTAGTACGCTGTGGGAGCTCTGCGCAAATGGCCTGCCCGCGATATTCGTACCGTTTCCATTCGCGGCGGCGGATCATCAGTTTTATAACGCGAAATTTCTTAAAGAGCGCGGACTTTGCGAAATCGTGCGTCAGCAGGACGCAAGCGGCGAGCGGATCTTGGGCTTGATTGAGAGCTTCGACGTGGCACGAGCGAGCAAAGGACTGCTTGAGCTAGCTGATAAAAACGGCGCGCAAGCGATAATCGACGACGTAATGAGTAAAATTTAAAAGGGCGCGGATAGCATGAGTTTGCGTAAATTTAAGGCGATCTCTGCGCGAGGCTTTAAATTTATTAAACCGATTAAATTTTGCTTTTTATGTTTGTCTAAATTTGACGCGGCGCTTCGGTTTGAATAAAAATTTGAAATTTGTATGCTTGCCGAACAAAGGACATCTTTTGATTTGCGCAAATTTAAGCTTGCAAACGAAGCCGCGCAAAAGTGCATTGAGTCGTAAAATTATCTGCGTCTAAAGCTGATTATTGCATCATCGTTTTCTTGTTGATATTTTTCAAACAGAGCCTGATATCTTTGCGATTTTGCCGGATCATTTGAATAAATTCCCACTAAAAAATAGCACGCCTCCGCAAATCGTAACTCACACGATCGCTCAAAGTATCGCGTACCCGCTTCTTTGTCATCGTCGTCAAAATACGCGACGTAACCGAAAATAAAGCAGCCTTCGCCATTGCCGAGTTTGCATGCTTTTTTGTACAATTTTCTGCCCTCTTGCGAATCTCTATCCTCGTAGCCTGCGAGTCTCGTGCAACTTTCGCCGCCGTTAAGCTCGTAGCAGCCTTTTTTAAGCAGATCTTTGGCGCCTTCTTGCGAAATTTCACCATTTAGTAGCAGAAGGCTCGAAAGCACGGCGCAGGCATCGCCGTCTCCGCCGTCGCAATCTTCGCGAAATCTTACAGGATTTTTCATTTTTAAAGTGCCGTCTTTGGTGCGAATAGAAATTTCTTTAGGATTTTTATTTGCGTCTTCGTTTGCTTGATTGATAGGAATTCGGGTTTCGTTCAAAATTTCTGTGCGGAAAGGCGCTTTTATCGCTATAAAAACTGCGACTATACATACGATGATGAGAGGGAGTATTTTCGGCGTAGAGCGATTTTTGTGCGGAGTGTGGAGATCTGCGTCTTTGATCGATTGCCCACCCCTTAAAGTAGTGACGGAGGGCTTAGGGCTCGGTTTTTGGCTTAAATTTGTAGCCGAACCTGCGCCTGATTTTTCAGTCAAATTTACGGCGGCATCCGTATTTAGATCCGCATTAGCATCTGTCTCGCAGACATTTTCATTTGGGCTTTTTAAATTTTTGCCTCGCTTTTCTCTCAGCTCATTTATGCGTTGTATAATTTCTTCGTTATTCAAATGAAATCCTTTTTTTTGCTCGATAAATTTTGTTTTAGTCAAACGTCCGTTTTTATCATAAAAATCGCATCGGAATCGAGAGGAATTATATCATTTTGTTTTGAATTTTTCAAAAAACGACGACTAAAAAGAATTTGTAAATTTAGCGCAGATGCGCCGTTAAATTCGGATCGGTTCTCGCTGTATAATCCGCAGCCGGGTTTAAATTTCATATACTTCGGGCGCGCGTAAATTTCCAAAACTTGATAGGATTCATATCAAGTTTATTTATTCTACTCTTGACAAGATTAGCACTCCATGATATAATCTGCCAAAATTTTTAAAAAGGACTACATAATGGCAAAGAAAAAATTTAAGACCGAAGTGAATGATCTGCTAAATTTGATGATCCATTCGCTTTATTCAAACAAGGAGATTTTCCTGCGCGAGCTTATCTCAAACGCAAGCGACGCGCTGGATAAATTAAACTACCTAAGCCTTACGAACGACGATTACAAGGCGCTTTCGTATGTGCCGCGCATCGATATAAAGATCGACAAAGAGGCCAAAACGCTAAGCATCGGCGACAACGGCATCGGCATGGACGAGGCCGAGCTCGAGAGCAATCTAGGCACTATCGCGCGCAGCGGCACCAAGGGTTTTATGGCGAGCCTTAGCGGCGATGCGGCGAAGGACAGCAACCTCATCGGACAGTTCGGCGTCGGGTTTTATTCGGCGTTTATGGTCGCAGACCGCATCGAGGTGATCAGCCGCAAGCCGCTCTCGCAGGACGCCTTTAAATGGAGCAGCGATGCCAGCAACTACATGGTCGAAAAGGCGGAGAAAGAGGACTTCGGCACGACGATAATCCTGCATATGAAAGATGAGGAGCTTTTGGACGAATATAGGCTAGAAGGCATCATCAAAAAATACTCCAACCACATCCCCTATCCGATCTTTATGGATAAAGAAGAATACGTGCCTGCGCAAAAAGAGGGCGAGCAGGGGCATAGCGAAATCAAAAACGTCCAGATCAACCGCGCGAGCGCGCTTTGGCAGCTGCCAAAAAACAGCCTAAAGCCGAGCGATTACAATGAATTTTACAAGCAGATCAGCCACGATAGCGGCGATCCGCTGTTTTACATCCATAAAAAGGCCGAGGGCACGCACGAATACACGACGCTTTTTTACGTGCCGAGCAGCGAGCCCTTTGATCTATACCGCGTCGATTATCAAAGCGGCGTGAAGCTCTACGTCAAGCGCGTTTTCATCACCGACGACGCCAAAGAGCTGCTGCCTAGCTATCTGCGCTTCGTACGCGGCATAATGGACGTCGAGGATCTGCCGCTAAACGTAAGCCGCGAAATTCTGCAAGAAAATCGAATTCTAGCCTACGTCCGCGAACAGAGCGTCAAAAAAATTCTATCCGAGCTACAGAAACTTTTGCAGGACGATCGGGAAAAATACATAAAATTTTACGAATTATTCGGCAAAGTTTTGAAAGAGGGACTTTACGGCTTCGGCGCAAACAAAGAGGAAATTTTAAAGCTTTGTCTTTTTAAATCAAACCTGCGAGACGGCCTCATCACGCTTAGCGAGTATAAGGAAAAAATGAAAGAGGATCAAAAAGAGATCTATTATATCGCGGGAAACAGCGCTGCGATGCTTAAAAGCTCGCCTCTGATCGAAAAATTTAACGCCGAAGGCACGGAGGTGCTGCTCTGCGACGATGAAATCGATACGATCGTGATGCCCGGCGTTTTTGAGTTTGATAAGATGCCGGTTAAAAACGCGACTTCGATCAAGCAGGAGGCTGCGAGCGACGATGCCGCGACGCCACAAGCCAAAGAGATCGCCGCAAAGATCAAAGAAATTTTAGGCGAACGCGTCAAGGACGTTAAAATTTCATCGCGTCTAAGCGGCTCGCTTTCCTGCCTTGTTTTTGACGAGAATGATCCCGATTTTGCGACGCAGCAGCTGCTTAAGCAGATGGGAAACCGCAATCTGCCGCCCGTAAAGCCGATTTTGGAGATCAATGCCGATCACGAGATCATCAAAAAGCTGCAGGCCGATAAACTGATGCTGCCGCAAGTAGCCGAGATAATCTACGATCTGGCGCGCCTTAGCGAGGGGCAGGAGCTGGAAAATCCGAGCGAGTTTATCAAAAACATAAACGAGCTGATCGCAAAGGCTCTGTAAATTATCTAAATTTAGAGCTTCGATCCGCTACCTAAATATTCCGCGCGGCTGCATAGGCTGTATAAATCTATGGAGCCGCACTTGAAATTTAAAAAGAAATTTCAGCTCGCAAACTTCACTGCGCTTTCTAAATTTTAAAATTTAAAAGCGGCGGAATTTCACTCTTTGATTTCGGTAAAAATTTTATTCGGCGGCTCGGTTTGACGTTTTGAAAATTTTAAGGTTTCGATCGCTTTTATCCGCGAGTCGAGGTCGGGGCGCAAGCCGAAAATATTCGCCAAAGCATGAAATCATAAATCGGGCTATAAATTCCGCCACTCATTAATTTAATCTTTACAAAGTTGCGTAATTTTATTTTTAATTTCCCCCTTTTTTATCGCAAACAGCGAGATTGTTTGATATAATTCATTTTATAAATATTTGTAAATCTTTATGAAAGGAGATTACGAATGAAACTCATCAAACTAAGTTTAGCTGCGGCGGTTTGCGCATTCGCTGTATCCTCGCTAAGCGCGGCAGATAGCGTAGCCGATGCGATCACTAACGGTAAGTTTGGCGGAACGGTAAAGACCACTTACGCCAGTAAAACCGTAGATAATAGAGGCGAAGCCGCTACGGGCGATAACGACTACGAGGCATTCGGCGTGGGTCTTGAGCTCGGATATGTCACCGATCCTCTTTACGGCTTTAGAATAGGGCTTACCGGACAGGGCTGGTTGATGCCGTATCACGTAGGCTCAAGCAATAAGACCGCCTACGATAAGGAGTGGTATACTAAAGGTGCGGTATTATCGGAATTATACCTAGGATACGGCATAGGAAATACCGATATAAAGGCGGGTAGACAATATGTCGTTACTCCGCTGGTAGCAGGCAACTATACGAGGGCGTTTAAAGAAGCTTTCGAGGGCGTGGCGATATCTAATAAAGATATCCCCGATACTACCTTGTGGGGCGGATGGTTTTATAAATTCCAAGGAAGGAGCAAAACCGCTATGGGTGCTCCGGCAGGCGAAGGAAAGGCTCCTTTATTTAAAAATAGGGTGATTCTAGGTAATATGACCGGTCCGGTCGCCGTAAAATTTGAAAATATCTTCTCTGCATATGTTCAAAATAAATCCTTGCCTTATACCACTTTAACCGGCGCTTACGCAGCGGTAACAGATGTAAAACCTGCTAACGCATTAAAAGACGGCGACGTTAGCTTGTATCTTGCCGAGGCGAATGTAAAAGTGCCGGTAGGCGAGATTTTAAAGCTAGGATTTGATCTTAATTACAAAGGCTCGCGCGTAGACGGAGGGCTGGAGCCAAGAAGGCTTGACGGCGATATGTTCGGCGCAAGAGTCTCGGTTAGCGAGTTTTTCGGATTCGGTCTATCGTATGCCTATACGACCGTTAGCGACGACGATGCCGTTATTTTGGGCGTCGGCAACGGCCCGGGATCATACACCGCGCTGCCTATTAGAGGTCCGTTCGTATTCACAGGATATGCGGGTATGGATACGCACAAGATCGTGCTTGATTATAACTTCGGCGCTATTGGCCTAGATGGCTTCAAAACCGCACTGCACTACGTAAAAGGCGATCAAGACAGAGTAGGCGGCACGAATAATATCAATGCTAGCGGGGCTGCGGGCCAGAAGGTCGGCACCAGCATGGACGTAGAGGGCTGGACGGTAACGGCAAACTACGCTCCTAAGGCCGTTAAGGGGCTAAGCTTGGGCGTAACCTACACTGCGCTTGAGAGAAGCGACCACTACGCTAGCGGCGTAAATAGAAAGTTCGACGAGAACGAGATATGGTTGCAGGCTGCGTATAAATTTGATCTAAGCGCCAACTAAAGTTTTAAAGAGCGGGAGTATTTTCCGCTCTTTCTCATCTGCATTATTTTGCCTTGTATATGACGCAAAAAGGGCGTTTAAATCCGAAAAATTTACTCTTTCTCATCTGCATTATCAAGCGGGCTCGCGCTTGATAAATGTTTCATCCTAGCTCCTTAAATTTAAACATGCTCTTAAATTTTAAATGAAACGGAGGTAAAATTTATCTCTAAAATTTCGCCGCAGAGCTTGACGTACCGAAATTTAAATAAAGCTTGGGCGTTGAAATTTTGACGAGGATTTTATTCTGCGCGCTTTATAGGAATTTTAAATTTATAAGAATTTTAGAAATTTCCTTATAATTACAAGAAATATACCTTTCTAGCGTTTTAGATCTTTTGATACGAAAGTTACTTGAATATTTTCTTTCGGGACAAATTTATTTAAACTTGCACCGCCCCTATACTCTTCTAATGCGTCTTTTAAAATTTTAACTATCTCATCCCTTGATATACCATAAGTATGGGTTTTTATAGACTTTAATTCATATAAGATTTTAAAAGGGTTGTCCGTAATTTTTGTGCTAGTATTTTTATTGTTTATATCTCTTAAATCAAGCTCAATATCTTGATCATCATAGTGCAAAACCCAGATCCGTTCCCCGCTCCATCCGTCTCTATGATCTGGCAAATGTAAATTAACGACAGATATTAGCCAAACGTCTCTTTGCCTATCAATCACCCAGTAGAGTTGATCAATTAAATAATCCGAGTATTCTTCTTCATTATACTTGCGGCAGCATGTATTTATAATGTTTATAATATCATATTTCTCCAAGTCCTCTTTTGAAATATATTCCGCTACAAACGCCATCGCTTCCTCCTAAAATTTTAATTCGATTATACCCTCGATAATTTATGCTAGCCTTATGCTCTCATAACGTGAGTATGAAATTTTAAGTTAGTACTATAGTAAGGCTCATAGAGATGCAATTGTAAGGGTTTTTGTGGATACTTTTCGTTTACGACCTGGCGAGTAAGAAGCGTATAAACTTAAGTTGCGGGCGGTTGGTTTAAATATAGTCTGATAGATGAAATTTTAAATCGAGAATTCGGGTAAATTTTAAATCTAAAAGTCGATAAAATTTAATAAAAATTTTACAAAAACCTCGCCAAAATTTCAAAAATCCCGTCAAGGTCTCAGCTAAACCTCGGCGGAATTTTAAAATTTAGAAATTCTAGGATTTCAAGCGGCGTTATTTCTTCGCGCTAGAAGCGTCCATAAAGGCCTGCTCTTCGGCGCTCGGTTTGTATTCGTCGCCGAAAAATTCCTTCTTCGCCTTGATCTTCTCCTGCATCATCTTCTTTTCGTAAATTTTATACGTCGGTCGCCAGTACTCTAGGTAGTTGCGAAGCCCGATGCCATGCCCTGCGCTTACGTGGCAGCTCGCGCATTTAAGCTCCTTATCTGTTCCCAAGAGCTTTTTATAGTGCGCGTGCATGCGCTGCGCCTGCTCGGAGGTGATCTTGCTGTCGATCACGGTGGCGTGGCAGCTTGTGCAGCCGTTGTCAAACACATAGTGCTCGCGGTTTTCGCGCCTTTTATTCCAGTCGTATTTTTCAGGCTCGTCAAAGAAGTGCGAGTAGCCCTCTAACACGCCGTTTTTGGCCTTTTGATAGACGTATTTTACGATATTGTCGTGCGGCAGGTGGCAGTCGACGCATTTAGCTTTGACGCCCGTTTTGCCCTTGCCCGAGTGGACGTCGTCTTGATAAGCGATCACCATCGGATCCATCTCGTGGCATACGTCGCAGAATTTATCGGTGCTTGTTTGCTCAAGCGCGTAGTGCACCGGCACGACGACGAAAAACCCTATAATACCGCTTATTAAGATGATAAGCGCTAGTAATTTTTTAGAAATTCTCATGGCGTCACCCCCATCCATTGCGGCACTTCGTGCTCGTGGCATTCGGTACACATATTCGTAGATGCCTTGTGCTCGTTGTGGCATTCGTCGCAGTATAGCGTAGGACCGTCGTGGACGGAGTTATGCGGATTAGCCTTAAGCGTATCCATAAATTTAAGCCTCAAAGCGAGCTGCTTTTTGTCGCCGTGGCAGCTGATACAGCCTTTATCGCCGATGCTTTTAAATTTAGACGGATCGCTTCCTTGATTTATGTGGCAATCGACGCAGTCAAATGACAAATGCTCGTGATGAGGTTTGATTTTGTATTTTGCCCGAAGCTCATCTGAAACGACTATGTCCGTGGCGTTGGCGTCGTTAGCACTCGGCGCGCCGAACAAAGTCGCGATGATACAGCACAGAAACAGCGCCGTAAAACTGAAATTTTTCATTTACAACCTTTTAGAAAACTGCCTTGCCGACCCGCTTTCGCTACTGGCAAGGCTTTAAAGAGCTTACGCTCAGACCTAGCTAAGCGATTTGCTCGCCTGCGATCATTCCGAAAACTATGCAGTCGGTGATCGCAACGGTGCCTAAGCGGCTGGCTCCGTGAGTACCGCCGGTGATCTCGCCTGCAGCCCAAAGCCCGGGGATCGGTTTATTCGTCTTAGATGATAAGACCTCGGCTTTGGTGTTGATTTTTAGGCCGCCCATAGTGTGGTGAGGTTTCGGCGAGAGACGGATGACGTAGAAAGGTCCCGCTTCGTTGATCTCGCTAAGTGCGCTTTCTTGCTTGCCAAACTCGTCTTTTTTAGCCTTAACGCCTTCGTTGTATTTTTTGACGCTCTCTTTTAAGGCATCCGCAGGCACGCCGTATTTGCTAGCGATCTCATCTAGGCTCGCGCATTCGCCTACTAGCTTGCCGCTTGCCATGCCTTTAGAAACAACCTCTTCGCTTAGGTCTTTAAACGCCATTTTGGTGTCGGCGAAGGTTATCGGATAGGCTTTCGGATCCTCGCGCAAAATTTTAAACTCCGCGTCCGCGCGAGTCTTGCGATCTGCAAGTTCGTTCATAAAGCGCTTACCCGTGCGAACGTCCACGGCGATACCGTATTTAAAGGTGCCTTGCTGAGTTAGGATCGGAGCGGTGCCGAAGCCCTTCTCATCGGGGCTTGCCCACGGACCGAACTGGATCCAGTCTACTTGCACCGGATACGCGCCGATCTCAAAGGCTTTTAGTAGCACGCCCGCGGTAGCTCCCGCGTGATTTGTACTATCGACGTCATCAGGGATGCGCGGATCTTGAAGCTTGCGGAAAATTTTATCGCGGCAAAATCCGCCAGCTGCAAGTACTACGCCTTTTTTGGCTTTGAGCGTCTTTTTGGTGCCGCTGGTATTTTCAAGATCGTCGCTGTAGAGATTTGGATCAAATTTATACTCCTCGCGGATCACGACGCCCGCCACGCGATCTTCGTCCATTACGAAATCATCAAATTTTGCGCGGCGGCGAAGCTCGCAGCCCTTATCTTTTAGCGCTTCAAATTTTTCAAGCATCGGCTGGATGTAGCCAGAGCCGCTATCATTCGTCGTTAGCATCGAGCGCGCGACGCTGTGCCCCCCGAAGTGCGCGCAGTGATCCATCTTAAATTGCACGCCGCTATCGACGAGGAATTTAAACGCATCCAAGCCGCGATCGGCTAGGGTGCCCAAAAGCTCGGGGTGGTTGATGCCAAGGCCCGCCTTTAGGCAGTCGTTCACAAATAGCTCTTTGCTGTCTTTAACGCCCGTTTTTTCCTGTACGGGGTTCATCGGTACGCTCATACCGCCGCCGTTGATGACTGAGTTTCCGCCGATACGACCCATCTTTTCTAGAATCAAGACTTTGTTGCCTTTCTCGGCTGCTTTTAAGCCCGCCGCAAGTCCAGCAAAGCCGCTACCGATGATGATTACATCCCACTCTTCGTCAAATTTGACGTCCTTTGCGTCCACAGCACTTGCTTGCGCATTCACCGCGCTAAGTGCGAGTGCACCGGCTCCTACCATACCCATTTTCAGTATGTCGCGTCTCTGCATATTTTGCCCCTTTACTTAGAGATTTTTTAATCTTAAAGATTAATGTCGTAATTTTATATTAAATCTTTATGTAAGTCAAATGTTATTTGGTATATAATTTAATAGCTAAAGGCTATAAAATTTCAACCGAAGGGGCAAAAAATGAGCCTGCGACATATGGAATTTGCGGTAAAAATTTCGGAGCTTAAAAGCTTTACAAAAGCGGCGAGCGAGCTTGGAATCGCGCAGCCGTCGCTTTCAAAGAGCATTATGCTTTTAGAAAAGGAGCTCGGGATCGAAATTTTCGATAGAAAAAACGGCCTTGAGCTTACATACGCGGGCGAAATTTACATCGCCAGAGCGAAAAATATGCTTAGGCTCAATAAGGAGCTAAATAACGAAATCCGCGGGCTTTCGTCTATCAAGACGGGCAAGCTCGTAATCGGCGCGACCTCGACCAGCTTTAAATTTATCGAAAAGATCATCGCGATGTTTTATAGCAGGTTTTCCAAAGCCGACATCAGGGTCGTGCACGCTCACTCCGAGCCTGCGCTCATCGAGATGCTAAAAAGCGGCGAGCTTGACATCGTCTATGCTGCGCACTTCGGCGAGCTTTTCGCGGAGGGGCTTGAGTGCGAGTTTATAAAAAAGCGCAGGCTGCTTCTAAGCGTCTGCTCCTCTCATCCCGCTGTTTCGCGAACGAGTATAAATTCTACCGAGAGATACCCCAAGATCGCACTTAGCGAGTTCAAATCCGATAAATTTGCAATCAGCAGTAAAATTTTAAAAAGCGAGTCGAACTTCAAAAAGATCTTTGAAAACGCGGGCTTTACGCCTCAAATTTTCTGCGACACCTCATATCTGTACGTGGCTAACGCGATGGTCGCGGCGGGGCTTTGCGTGAGCTTCAGCTTCGCGCGGTACATTTTTGAGACGCAAAAGGACTACATTACGCTCTTTGACGTCGCGGATGAGCCGCTTTTGGACGTGTCGTTTTCGGTTGTGTATAAAAAGCCCTCTAAGCTCGCAAAGGAATTTATAAAGATGATAAAAGCGGGCAAAAGCGACGTGTAGGGCGGTCTGCGGCGCGCAGATTTAAATTTAATAACGCGCCGCAAGGGTTTAAATTTAAAAATGCACTGCATAGGTTTAAATTTAATAACTGCAAGGCGCCGTGTCAAAACCGACTTTTAAAATTTATCCCGCAACCTTGTTTTTTAAATTCCGGTTTGCAGCTTGCTTAGCCGAAATTTCATCTCAAATTTTATCTTGCGCTCTAATCGGTTAAATTTTATCTTGCATATGCAGACTAAATTTTATCTCGCGGCGCGCTCTTTTATAAAATTTTATCTGCAAGCGACGCAAATAGCGTCTATTTAGTACTTTCGGCTCCCGCTTGATTAGCTTTTCTTGCTTGCCGCCAAAACTTGCGCCAAGATCGCCGCTAGCGCGATGTTGAGGCTGACGCAGAGCCCAAACAGCGCCACGGCCTTGGTGGAGCTGAAAGAGAGCGTAAAAAAAGAGATTATGCTGGTTAAAGACGCGAGCGTGATGCCGAAAATTTTATCGCTAAGCGCCATTTTGTCGTTGTTTGCAAAGATCATATAGTCTATCCCCACGGCGCCCGAGAGGATCAGTGCAAAGATCGCAAATATATTCACGCTTACGCCGAATGCGCTAAGCAGGGCAAGCACGGCCAAATTTGTCGCAAAAACGCAGATGACGATCAGCCACGCCGTCCGCGCGCCGAAAAACGCCCACAGCAGCGCGAGCGCGAGCGCGTATGCGGCGCATTTTAGATACAAGGCGTTGATTTTGATCTGTGAAAACGCCTCGCTTATGGCGCTTCGCATGTTTAGATGCAGCGCGCCCATCTGCGTGGCAAGCTCGCTTACGGCTGCTTTATCGCGCACGCCGCGCAAAAAAGCGATATGCGGATCAATGCTCGGCATCGCGGCAAAAAGGACGGAGCTTCTAGCCTGCTCGTAGCTTAAAATAGGTGCATCCGCGATCTTGGCAAAGTTTGCATCCACGAGCTCGCGGCTAAGCCCGAGATGTAAAAATGCGCTTCTATCGTAGTTTGCAAAGGCCTGTTTGATAAAGCTCTGCGTAGCGGGATCCAAAATCGGCGCGCCCGTATATGAGTCTGCAAGACCGCGCGCTACGAGCTCTTTGGCTACCGCGCCCGCGTCATTGCCCACGATCAGATCGAAGCTGGAGCCTCCGATGCTTGCGAGCTTGGCGCTCATCGCGATAAGATTTTTATCCAAGCTCGCGTATTCGCTGACGTCGTCCTTAAGCTCCATTTTAAAATACAAAAACGCAAGCAGCGCTGCGCAAACGAGAATGAGCGCTTTGAGGCTTAGGTTTATCTTGCAAAGCGCCTTTGCGTAGAGTTCAAGAGCTTTTGCAAAAGCCGTAGCGGGGCGAAATTCCGCTCCTTCAAGAAGCAGCGGCAGGGCGAAGTAACTAAAGCAAAATGCCCCCGCAAGTGCGGCTATGGCAAAGATCGCGATCTCTTTGAGCAGAAAAAACGGGCTGAATAAAAATACGAAGTAGCCTCCCGCGGTGATGAAAAACCCTAGAAGCAGGATGTTTCGCATACTTTTTATCGAGCGAGCTTCGATGCGGCGCGAGATGTTTGCGCCCAGCCAGTGCACCGCGTAATCCAGCATCAGCCCGATTAGGCTCGTCGAAACTACGGCGCTTAGGATGTGGATCGAGCCGCGGATCGCCATCGTAGCCGCTACGCCGCAGGCAAGCCCGAAAAGCGCGGGCAGCAGCAGGCAGAAGATCCGTGCGCGCGAAAATGCAGCCAGCAGCAGCGCTGCGCACAGGCTAAGCGATACGGCACCCGCGACGGAGCTTTCGCGCACGCCTGCGCTTTTGCCCATCGCGCTAAAAAGGGCGGTGCCGGAGATTAAAATTTCTCTCTTTTGCGCCTCGCGCACAAGCGCGCTAAGCGCGTCGTCGTTTGCTTTCGGAGCGAGTTTGGCCGTAGCGAGGTAGTGCGGCGCGCCGTCAATGATCGCGATGAAGCGGTTCTGCGCAGGATCAAGTCTGATCGCGCCGCGAGCGCCGAGGCGCGAGTGAAGGCTAAGCGAGAAAAAGTCCTGCGAGAGGCTAAGCGGACGAAATTTTGAATAAAGCTCACGCGCGCTACGCTCAAAAAAGGCCTGCGGATCGCTTTTCAAAAGCTCCACGCTCGCATCGTCTAGCATCGCGGGCGCAAAGCGCGCAAGCTCGCTCTGATACACGCTAGCGTCTTTGACCTCGTAAATTATGCTTTCAAAAAGCCCGCTTTTTTGCATATCTGCAATGAATGCGTCAAAGCTCGCCCTCTCCGCGCTTGTGACGACTATTTGTCGCGCGATCTCGCGGTTGAAATTCTCGACGCTCTGTTTCTGCTCGCCAGAAATTTCAATACCACTTAGCTCGTAAAAATCGGAATTTACGCGGTTTAAATTTAGCGCTATAAAGGCGCAAAGCGCGATAAAAATCGCGCCGAATGCCGCTAGGATCGCGCTCTTACTCATCTAGGCTCACGACGCTCGAAAATACGTTTTCGCTCACGTCGCCGTTAGCGCTATTGATCCGCAGCACTCTGACGTAGGCGCCGCCCTCGATCACGATATTTTTAAAGATATTTTGCAGCATCCCTTTGGGGCTTAGCTCGGCGCGCCACGCATCTTTACTGCCGCTTAGCGCGATCGAGAAATTTTTGCTAAGTCGCGCTACGTCCAGGCGCGAGATCGCCAAAAAGGTGTCCTTATCAAAAAGCGAATCGGCGCTTTTGACCCACGCTTCGCCGCTGCGCTCAAAGACGCCGTCCGCGCCGATTTTTAGCTCGCTTCGCACCGGCTTTAGCGTCGTCCAAAACAGCTCGCCGCCCTTGATCCTAAACTCGCCGCTGCTTCGCACGGGCTCGGCAAAGCCCTCGATGCTGAGCGTTTCGCTAAATTTACCGCCGATATTGTCGGTCTTAAGCGCCAGATCACTCACTTCAAGCGCGCTAGCAAGTCCCAAAATCGCCAAAAATAAAGCCAAAATTTTCATCGTAGTCCTTTAAATTTTATGCTCGCTAAATTTCATTGCTCGTTATCGCTAGGCAAAATTTCATTTGCCGCGGCATTTTGAGAGCGCTCTTGCTCGGGCGCGGCTTTGCTTGCCGATGAAATTTTATCTGCCGATGAAATTTTACTCGCGGAATTTTTCCCCGCTAAAATTTTATCCGCGCACGCCCTTAGCTGCGGCGGTATCTCATACAGCGTCCTTTTGGAATCAAGTTCCACCGCAGCTTGCGACGTGGTTGCCTTGGCTAGGAGCGCGCCGGATGGGCTTTTGATGCGGTAGGAAAATTTTATGATCGTATCGCACTCAAGCAGCTCAATGCTCACCGCAACCTCGTCGTCAAAAAGTATCGGCGCGATAAATTTAAACTCCATTTTGATAATGGGATATATAAATCCATCATCTCTCATCTGCATATATGTGTAGCCCGCGTCGCGCCAAAACTCGCATCTAGCGTCTTCGCAGAGCTTTACGTAGTTGCCGTGCCACATCACGCCCATCGGATCGGCGTCGTAAAATCTGGCGCGAAATTTATACTCTTTCATTCCTCTCTCCGCTATGAAATTTTTCGTCTTGCGAGGCGGATTTTGCGGCGGCTAAATTTGAATTATCTAAATTTAGCGCAGTATCCGAACTCGCCGTACTTTTTAAATTTGGCGCCGTATTTGAACTCGTCGTGTCATTTAAATCCGCTGCGCCATTTAAATTTGACGCAGCGTTTGAACCCGTCTCGCCCAAATTTTGCGCGTCGTCGCGCTCCACATCGCTCGCGTTTTTCCCTTGCGCCCAAAAATCAAAGAAATTATACCATTGAGAAGGAAATTCTTTGGCATAAAGCTCTAGCTGCCGCACGTGGCTTTTAAGCGCTAGCGCGACCGATCGCGCCTTATCGCGGCTCTTTAGCGGCGCAGGCAGCGGCTGCAGCCGCAGCTCGTGGCCGCTGCGTCCCTCGTAGCACCATAGGCTAAATAGCGGCGCGTCCAAAATTTTAGCGAGCAGATAGCTGCCGATCGGGAAGTTCGCGCTGCACCCTAAAAAATCCTCGCTTTGAAATTTATCCGAGCCCACTGGCATGCGATCGCCCATTACTGCGATATGCTCGCCGTTTTGCAGTAGCTCTTTGATTTGCAGCATCTCGCCGATGCCTAGCTCGCCGACGTATAGAATTTTCACGCCGCCGCCCATTTTTTCGATAAATTTCATAAAATTTTCGCTGTGCTTGCGAAAGATCAGCAC
>ERZ773100.58-NODE-58-length-73653-cov-6.535735_pt1 | contig 73653 bp, 84 predicted proteins | sample MGYA00511119_ERZ773100 | MGnify/ENA primary metagenome ERZ773100 (study PRJEB29015, sample SAMEA2738000) | human oral metagenome | biome: human oral; feature: human-associated habitat; material: dental | place: China | collected 2111 ...
TGTAGTATTTCCAGATTTTGATTATGGGGCAACAGAAGGGAAGTCATTAGAAGAAGCAATGGAAATGGCTGAAGATTATATTGGTACTTGGTTGTATGATGACTTTGTGAATAATAGAAAATTGACAGTTCCGAGTAAATTAAATGATATTTCTATTGAGATTTCTGAAGATGAAAAGGAATTTTATGTGGAAGGTGAAAGTTTTAAGACGTTAGTTGCTTTGGATATGTTGAAATACGTGAGTGAGTGTAAAAATACAGTAGTTAGAAAAAATGTATCTATACCTAGCTGGCTAAACGAAATGGCAAAAAATCAAAATCTGAATTTTTCTCAAATATTACAAAGTGCTTTAAAACAAGAATTAAAAATAGGATATTAATATTTAGCTGCAGTTACTAAATTAGCTGTGATTTTTTGTTATAAAAATTTTCAATCGCATTGTCTTTTAAAGTCATTTATGGTAAAATAAATATATGATAAATATAGTAAAATCACTTTAAAAATGAGCTCAAATAAATAAAATTTGAGAAGTTGAAGGCTCTTGAATTTATGAGAGCTTTTTTCTTATTTTTTATATTATATTAAATTAATCTCTACTATTAAGTAAAATGAAAATAAATCTTAACATTTCCATTAAAGCTACTAGTGCTGCGGCTACGTAAGTTAAAGCTGCGGCAGTAAGAACTTTGCGACAATGTCTATTTTCTTGTTCATCTACTATATTTAAGTCTACAACTTGTTCTAATGCACGTTTTGAAGCATCAAATTCCACTGGCAATGTAACTATCTGAAATAACACTGCAAAAAACATAAAGCCTACCCCTATCCAAGCAATAGTATATCCGAATTGAGCGAATTGGCTGATTAAAGTTGTTAATAGCAGTCCTACTATGATTAAAATTGTTGATAAGTTTCCTCCAAGATTTGCTAAAGGAACAAGAGAATGTCTCCATCTCATCGGCTTATAATCTGCAACTTTGTCTTGAATAACATGTCCGATTTCATGAGCAGCTATTGCTACTGATGCTACAGTTGGTTGCGAATAAACAATTGGTGATAATACAACACGATTACTCTTTGGATCATAATGATCTGATAGTTCTACTTCACCTTTTACTACTTCCACACCTGTTATTCCATTAGCTTGCATAATAATCTCTGCAACTTCTTTTCCTGTTAATCCTGATTTTGTTCTTACTTTTTTATATCTTTCATATGTACTTTTCACTTTAAATTGTGCCCATAAAGGAATCAACATTATCAATAAAAAGTAAAATATATATGTACCTGACATTCCATAATATCCTATTGGCATACCATCTACCTCCTAATTACTAAAGTATATAAGAAAGATTATACCATGTTCTAAACTTATTTGCTAGTATTTTGACTATTTTTTACTATTAATATTTATTAGTTTTATATTTTCTTTTCAATATGTAAAAACAGGTAAAAGTAAACTTTACTTTATACCCGTTTTACAAAATTATTTTCAATCTATAGCCTGTAATATTTTATATTTGAAATTAAATCACAGATAAGTTCTAATAGTTAATTATTAGTTTCTTTGACGTGTCAATAATTTAATTGGTGTACCCTCAAAATTAAATGAATCACGAATTCTATTTTCTAAAAATCTTTCATAAGAGAAATGCATAAGTTCCGGATAATTCACAAAGAATACAAATGTTGGTGGATTAATTGCAACTTGTGATGCATAGAAAATATTAAGTCTCTTACCTTTATCTTGTGGTGTTGGATTCATCGATACCGCATCAACAACAATTTCATTCAATGTAGAACTTTGAATACGTCGTTGTCTATTTTCGTAAGATTCTTTGATTAATGGGAATATATTGAAAACACGTTGTTTTGTTTTTGCTGATACATAAACTATTTTTGCATAATCTAAGTATGCAAAACTATCACGAATTTTCTCATCAAATTCTTTCATAGTTTTATCATCTTTTGCTATAGCATCCCATTTATTAACAACGATAATTACACCTTTACCAGACTCATGAGCATATCCTGCAACTTTTTTATCTTGTTCAATAATACCTTCTTCGGCATTAAGAACAACCAAAACAACATCTGAACGTTCAATAGCTTTTAGTGAACGTAAAACAGAATATTTCTCACATGCTTCATATACTTTACCACGTTTTCTAATCCCCGCAGTATCAATTACAACATACTCATCACCGTTATGTTTAAAGTCTGTATCGATAGCATCACGTGTGGTTCCAGCTATATCTGAAGCAATAACACGTTCTTCCCCTAGTATAGTGTTAATTAAACTTGATTTACCAACATTAGGTCTTCCAATAAGAGAAAATCTAATTTTTTCGTCTTCCTCTTCTTCATCCAATACTTTAAAGTTTTTACACACTTCATCTAGTAAGTCTCCAATACCTAGTCCATGAGATCCTGAAATAGGGAATGGATCCCCAAAACCTAATGAGTAAAAGTCATAAATCATATGATTCATATCAAAATTATCAATTTTATTAACCGCAAGCACTACAGGTTTATCTGTCTTATATAGAAGTTTTGCTACTTCTTCATCATCACTAGTAACACCATCACGACCATTAGTTAAAAAGATAATAACATCTGCTTCATCTATAGCCAGTTCTGCTTGTGCACGAATTTGTTTTTGGAATGGTGTATCTTCTAATTCTATTCCGCCTGTATCAATCATAAAGAATGAATAGTTTAGCCATTCTGCTTTTGAATATATTCTATCACGAGTAACTCCCGCAACATCCTCTACTATAGAAAGTCTATCTCCAATTATTTTATTAAAAATTGTCGATTTACCTACATTAGGTCTTCCTATAATAGCTACTGTTGGTTTTGCCATTTTAGTTCCTCCTTATATATTTGTTTTAACTCTCATACCTACTTAAAAAATAAAAGCAATAGACCAGTTAATCTACTGCCTTTATTTTATTTCTGAATTAAAGTTCGATATCTTTAAATTTATCAGCCATGCTAAATGAAGTATCTTCATCTTTTAAATAAGAAGTGTCAAATTCTGGTTCTTCTTTTACCTCTACTTCTTCTTTGACTGGTTTTTCTTGTAATTCTTTAATAGATAGAGATAATCTTTCATTTTCAAAGTCAATATCTAATACTTTAACAGTTACTTTATCTCCTTTTTTAAGCACATCTTCTACATTATCAACACGCTCATGAGATAGTTGAGAAATATGTACTAATCCTTCTACATTATCCATTACTTCAACAAAAGCACCGAATGCTGTTGTATTACGAACAACTCCCTCTAATACATCTCCTACTTTGATTGTTGCACGAGCTACTTCCCATTGTGTTGGTAGTAAAGTTTTTGCAGACAATGAAATTTTTTCGTTTTCTTTATCTACTGAAATTACAACAACTTTTACTACATCTCCTACTGCTAAAACATCTGAAACTTTAGAAACACGAGCATGAGAAATTTCCGAAATATGTAATAGTCCATCTACTTCTCCAAGGTTAATAAATGCACCAAAGTCTGTAATACGACTTACTTTACCTTCAATTACATCACCTTCGTTAATGTTTCCATAAACTTCAGCTAATTTTTTCGCTCTTTCTTCTTCTAAAATTACGCGTCTGTTTAAGATAATTTTATTTTTATCTTTGTCTACTTCTTCAATCTTGAATGTATATTCTTGACCTACAAATTTTGATAAATCTTTTCTGAATTTTGTATCAATATAAGAACCTGGGATAAACGCGCGTAATCCTTCTACATCAGCAAGTAATCCACCTTTAGTTTGTCCAGATACTGTTGCAGTGATAAATTCACCTTTTTCAAATTTTTCAATTAATTGTGTCCAAGATAATTCCATTAATTTTCTGAATTCAGCATTTTCTAAAATTTTATGTGATAAGTAAATTACACCTGGAACATCTTCAGATCTTTTTTCACGATCTGCACGAATACCTGTTACTTGTGCTTCTATTTCGTCACCTACAGATAATACTTCCTCAATATTTTCAAATGGTTTTCTTGTAATTTGATTACGTAAAATTACGCAGTCATATTGTGCTCCCGCTACATCTACATATACTTTATCATTTTCTATTTTTGATACAGTACCTGTTACTTTGTCTCCTTTTTTTAGCATTTCTGAGCTGTTTAATAATTCCTCAAATGAAGTTGTCATTACTTCTAATCCTCCTGTGCTTGCAAATACATACTATAATATTATTATACATTAAAATTTTAAATATGTCATTTATTTTATGTTAATTTTTTAATTCTTTTTTTATTTCAGTAAGAAGTTTCTCTTCTTGTTCACTTAGTTCATAATTTTCTAGTAAATCTGGTCGTCTTAAATATGTTCTTCTTAGGCTTTCTTTCATTCTATAGATTTCAATATTTTTGTGATGACCAGATGTTAATACATCAGGAACTAACATCCCTCTAAAATCTTTAGGACGAGTATACTGTGGATATTCCAATAAACCCGTTGAAAACGAATCATCTTTGTGAGATTCTTCTTTCCCAAGAACTTCAGGAACTAGCCTAGCTATACTATCAACCATAGTCATAGCAGCAAACTCTCCACCTGTTAAAATAAAATCTCCTATTGATAACTCATCTGTTACAAGATATTCACGAATTCTTTCATCATAACCTTCATAGTGACCACAAATAAAAACTAAATGCTCTTCTTTTGATAATTCTTCAGCTTTCTTTTGGCTAAACCTTTCTCCTTGTGGACAAAGTAGAATAATTCTTGTTTTATTGGTTTTATTCAAACTTTCTACTGCATTAAATATCGGTTCTGGTTTTAGTACCATCCCTTGACCGCCTCCAAAAGGATAGTCATCTACCTGGTTATGCCTATTTTCAGAAAATTTTCTATAATCAACAATATTTATATCAATAAGGTCCTTATCTTTTGCTTTTCCCAAAATAGAATGATTAAGTGCATCAAACATATCAGGAAATAACGTCAAAATATCTATTTTCATTAATCAATTAACCCTTCCATAACCTCAATATTAACTTTTTTACTTGTAATATCGATTTTTTTCACTACATCTTCTATATACGGAATTAAAATCTCTTTACCATTTTCTCCTTTTATCACCCATACATCATTAGCACCAGGCGTTAAAATATCGATAATCTCTCCAAGATTTTTATCATTTTCATCAAACACTTCACATCCTATAATTTGATGGAAGTAAAACTCATTTTCTTCTAACTCTCCTACTTCATCTGAATCAATTTTTATTTGTAGATTTTTTAATTTTTCTGCTTCCTCAACTGAATCAATTCCTTCAAACTTAACAAGAAGAAAATTTTTATGGTTACGATAACTTTGAACAACAACTTCTCTTATTAGCTGATTGCCTCGAGTTATTAATAATTTACTCCCTTTTTTAAAGCGCTCTTCTTCAAAATCTGTTGAAGATATAACTTTTACCTCTCCTTTTAAAGAATGAGTATTTACTATTTTTCCTACTTTTAAACGCATCCTAATCTCCTTCTATTTTTTTACTTTAACTCGTATTAAATATGATATATTTTCTATGATTATTATAGAAATACATAGTCCTATTAGCAACATAGAAATTCTATTCCAATTTCTGTATTCTATATTATTAACTAGCAGATGCCCTATCCCTCCTGCACCTACCATACCAAGTATTGTTGAGTTTTTTATATTTGCCTCCAAACGATATAAGGCTATAGTTATGAATTCTGGGAAATATCCATTAAATATTATTTTTATATAACTTATAAAATTACCTAATCCCAAACTTTTTGTAGTAAGTAAAATATTGTCATTAACCCCTTCTAATACTTCATTATACATTTTTGTCATAACACCAACTGTATAAATATATAAAGCAAAGAAGCTACTTATTGCACCTGGTCCAAATCCTCTAAAAAATATTAACGCAACAATAATTGGGGGAAATGTTCTAAAGATATTAATAATTACTTTTCCTACTATTGCTTTATATTTACCAAAAAGATTTGCTGATGATAAATATGATGTAAATATAGCTGTTATCGCTGCAAAGATTGTTGAACTAAAAGCTATTTCTATACTCACTAGAAGAGCTGCACTCATCTTACCGCTATATGCCCAATCTGGATTTAATATACCTGTTATTAAGGCATTTAATTGTTTTATTCCTAAAACAAATCGTTCCCCTGTGATATCAATAAAATTACTAACATATATAATACTAAAAATTATAATTCCTAATAATAAACTTCTGAAAATATTTTTCTTTAAAATAAAAGATTTATATGTTGTATTTATATTATTTTCTAGATTTCTAAAGTAGAAGCTAATCAAATCAATAATAAAAATTAAAATTACTAATATTAAAATTATTAATGATACACGATCATAGCGCAGATGATTAAGCTCTTGCCATAACCTTTGCCCTATTCCTCCTGCACCGACTAATCCCAAAACACTAGCTCCTCTTATACTCGATTCTAGCATTAAGAAATAAACTGATATTATAAATGGCTTTAAGTTAGATAAGATTCCATTTTTGTAAATAATAAATTTTGATACACCTAGCGACTCCATTGCTTCTAGATGTTTTGTGTCTATTTCTTCTGCGTACTCTTTTAATAGCTTCGAAGCTGTTAATAGATTTATAATATACATACTTACAAAGCCACTAAATACTCCTGTACTAAATAAACTTACTAATATTGCTGCAATAATTAGAAATGGAATAGTTCTAAATATAGAAAAGACTCCACTTATAACTTTTGGAATTATTTTAAATTTAAATAAAATATTAGTTAAGATAGGTAATAAAAATAACGCGGTAATTAGTGCTAAAACTGATGAAAATAACGCAATATTTATTGTTTCAATAATTGGTGGATATAGTTCTTTAATTATTGTAAAGTCTAACGGATACATCCTTAATAATAAATTATGAATTCTTGAAAATCCTGTAGAAAAATTTTCTACATGATATGAATCATATCCTATAATAAAAACTAAAAGTATAAAAATACATATAACTAATCTTTTCAGCTGTCTTTTAACTATAAAGCTCTTCAAATTCATCGTCGCTCACCTTATCAGAATCTTTATAAAATAAAATCTTTCCATCTTTTAAACCAAGTATTTTTGTGCTATATTTTCTAGCCAAATTAACATCATGTAAATTGATTAATACTGTTATTTTATTTTCTTTGTTTAGTCTTTTAAAAGTATCCATTATTAAAGTTGTATTCTTTTCATCCAAACTACTTACCGGTTCGTCAGCCAGTAACAATTTAGGATTTTGTGCTAAAGCCTTAGCTATAGCCACTCTTTGTTTTTGTCCACCTGATAAATACTTAGATTTTCTAAATGCTTCTTCTTCTAGACCTACTTGTCTCAAATATTCTAAACCTTCCAGATAATCTTTTTTTGTATATCCCGCTAATAATCTAAAGAATGACTTTTTAGCTAAATATGGTGTTAGAACATTTTCTACGGTATATAAATTATCTAAAACATTATAATCTTGAAATATAAATGCTATTTCTCTTCTTACCAAGTTTAATTGTTTTTTTCCATATTTTAAAATATTATCCGTACCAAATATTATTTCACCTTGTTTAGGTTTATTCAAAACATTAAGGCATCTTAATAATGTCGATTTCCCAGCTCCACTTTTTCCAACTATAGCAACGAAATCTCCACTTTCCACTTTAAAAAATATATCATCTAAAACATTTTTATCTGCATAATTAAAGACTAGATTATTAATCTCTAATTTTTCACTTTTCATTCTATATCCCCCATATATCTATAGCAATGTATAAAACAAACTACTACACAATAGTAATATTTCATAAACACTATTATATCACTTTATATTATTTTTTTCAGCAATTAATTAAATAAAACTTGCTATTAGTAAATAGCAAGTCAATAAGATTATGCATTTATAAATGTTAAAATTTCATCTACAGTTAAACTAGAATTACATACTACTCTAACTTCACCGTTTTCTGAAACTAGTAATCCTGGAACTGTTTTTACGCCATATTTTTCACGTAATACCTCTATACCTTGTAAATCTTCAAAGTTTTCTGTGTTAATAAAATATGCTTCTATATTATTTTTTTCAACAACTTCACTTAACTTTGGCATGAATTTTTGACAAAATGGACACGTTGCTCTACCTAAAAATAAAACAAACTTATCTTCTTGTTCTAATTTTTCAAATGCAGTTTTTGAATCAATTATCTTATAATTTTCTAGATTTTCTTCAAATGTTTTTACCATAATTTTATCTCCTATATCTATAACTTTTTATAATTATCTACTATTTTACTCTTCTTTATTGTAAGAAGCTATTTTTTTGCTTGAAAATAACTCAAAAATAAAAAAGTAACATGCAAAACTGCATATTACTTCTACTTACTTTTCAATAAAATGGGGCGGCTGATGGGAATCGAACCCACGAATGTCGGAACCACAATCCGATGCGTTAACCACTTCGCCACAACCGCCAAAATGCTATAAAAATAAAAAAATGCCTTGAGACAGAGTCGAACTGCCGACACATGGAGCTTCAATCCATTGCTCTACCAACTGAGCTATCAAGGCAAAATGGCGGTCCCGACGGGAATCGAACCCGCGATCTCCTGCGTGACAGGCAGGCGTGATAACCGCTACACCACGGGACCTAACTCTTATTCTCAAATGGTGACCCGTACGGGATTCGAACCCGTGTTACCGCCGTGAAAGGGCGGTGTCTTAACCACTTGACCAACGGGCCAATAAAAAAAACGGAGCAGGAGGGATTTGAACCCTCGCGCCGGTTTCCCGACCTACACCCTTAGCAGGGGCGCCTCTTCAGCCTCTTGAGTACTACTCCAACTCCACAGGCAGGACTCGAACCTGCGACCCTCTGATTAACAGTCAGATGCTACTACCAACTGAGCTACTGTGGATAAATATTCACTTTACAATGAACATTACTTATTATACAAAAGTATTAACATAAAGTCAATACTTTTATATAATTTTTTATTTTTTATTACTAGAAACTACAATCATATATTTTTAAATAAAGTTAACGTAGTAAATATATGTAACACCAAAGTTAATCTAAAATAAAAACAACTTCTAAAGAAGTTGCTTTTATTGAAAATTAAATTTATAATTATTAAAAAATATTTAATATTTCTATTTAATTATTATATTCATTATCTAACACTTTATAATTTGATAGTACAAGAAAATCAACTATAAATAATACTACTTAATAATATTATTAAGTTTATTTTACTTTTTTCAAATCTATATTCATTTTCTCAGATATTTTCTCAACAGCTTTATATGTATTATCATCTGGTTCTTCAAAACCTGTTATGTTGAATAAATTCGTTAATATTCCTAATGTCTCTTTTTCTTTTTGTATTTCTAATAATGCCTGTTTTATTTTACTTTTTAGCTGGTCATCAACATTATTTGAAACTACAACTGTCACTCCAGGTATCAACTCACTCTTTGCTAAGCCTCGTACGTCTTCTTTAAGTGTAGGGAATTCTTTAGTATATTTTTTTATTACATTCTCATAGCTTGCTATTGCATCAACATCTTTATTTAGCAATAATTGTATGCTTTTATCATGACCACCACTGAATTGATATTTTATATCTTTATTTAAATCAATACCCGCATCTTTTAACATTGCTCCAGGATAGACATACCCTGAAGCTGAAGACGGATCAACAAAGGCTACTTTTTTCCCTTTTAAATCTTCTAAACTTTTTATATTCGAGTCTTTCCTCACAAAAATTTCAGCATGATAGCCTGGTTTACCATTCAAACTTTTCCCTACAAGTAAATTTTTTGTATTACTTTGTTTATTTGAAAGAACCGCTGAGAACGGTGGAACAATACCAAAGTCAACACTTCCGCTACCAATCCCCTCAATTACCCCTATGTAGCTACTTGCAGTGAAGACTTCAACTTTCACACCAAGTTTTTCTCCTAGTGCTTTAGCAAATGGTTCTAAATCATCGACTAACTTTTCACTGTTACTACTAGGTACAACACCAAGTTTTAACACTTTTTCTTCTTTAGTCGAACTTTTTTGAGAACAAGCAACTAAAGAAAATACCAAAATAATAGAAAAAATAGTTAAAAATATTTTTTTCATTTATTTACTCACCTCGTATTTTTTATATTTTAATTTACATTTTTTAGTATACCACAATGTTTACCAAAGAAAAATGAAAACGCTCATAATTATGATTGTAAACATGAAAAAATAACTGGCATTATATAATACCAGTTATCCTATACAAGTTTTAATACTTTTATTCTATATTTTAAGCTCTTTTTATTTTGAGTATACTCTTTTAAAATAAATCTCCCATATTTTCTTATGGAAATCACGTCCCCATTGACACAATTTTTTTCTCCATTTTTTATTACAGAATGATTTAATTTTATAAACTCTTGTTCTAAAAATTCTTTAACTTTACTTCTTGATTTATTAGTAATTTTGGCCACTAATGAATCTAACCTGAATGAAGAACTTACAATATCAAACTCCTCGTATTCTTTTTCAATATTAACTTCTACTAAATCTATTTTTTCGAATTGTAAATTTATCCTACCTATTTTAGTTAATTGCATCATAATATAGTCGGCAATCTCATAATCCACAAAAATATAGATTTCTCTTTCAAGAACTACTATATCTCCAATTCTATTAAAATTAATCCCCATATTGTGAACCGCACCAAGTACATCACGATGTTGAATTTTATCAAACTTATTATTATAATTTGCCCTCAAACAAGTTATTTCATAATCAATGTCATAATACTCATTAGCGATTATCTTAGCTTTTTTTCGTTCAGCATCTGCTGTTCCTCCAAAAAAGTCAATACTCTTATCACTATAATTATACATAATAATTTTTTTTAATATAACCTGTTCAAAATTTGTTAAAAATTTAGTTACTATATTCCTATTATCAGAAATACTAACACTTTGTAATAATTTTTCTACGGCATCTCTTTCTTCTTGTGTTAAAAAGGATAAAGTACTTGTCTTTTTCATAATTAAACTAAACCGTGAATAATAAGCTAATCAATACTCGTTGAATAATATTAAGTCCAATAAACGCTATAATTGGAGAGATATCTAACATCCCAAAAGGTGGAATAATTTTTCTGAAAATTTTTAAATATGGCTCGCAAATAGCTGCTAAAAACTCAACTATAATATTATTCCTAATTTGCGGAACCCATGAAGTAAGAATATAAGCTAATATGCTATATTCATAAAAAGAAAATAAATAATGAATAAACTTATAAACCCAATAATACTCTGTTATATTCAGCAATATTAATACTCTCCTTCGTAAAAATCTCCAGATACTTCTACACCATTCGGTACACATAGATAAATATCTTCGCCAATAGTTTTTAATTTAGCTCCTAATGCATAAATACCACCAGAAATAAAGTCTAATAATCTATCCGCTGTTTCTAGATCTAATTTACTTAAATTGATTATTACCACTTTATTTCGTTTAATATCATCAATAATATCCTTGCTATCGGCAAAAACTAAAGGTTCTGTTAAAATTACATTATTTGTTTTAGCTTGTGGTACAGCAGTTTCCATAGTTTTGCTAACCGGTACTTCTTTTTTTACATTTTTTATTTTTTGTTTTTCAATCGAAGCTGAATTTTTTTCTACATTTTCATCTCCAAAGTCATCCTCATTTACAAATAAATTATTAAATTTCTTCATCATACTCATAATTCTAAACCTCAATCACTATATTTTAACTATGTAATTATATCATAAAAAAACATCTTTTTAAAATAATATACTACCTATGTATAAATATATATTAAAAAAATAACCTTAAAACTAATTAAATTTTAAGGCTATTTTATAATTATCCATAATATTTATCATATCTATTTTTTAATAATGTTAATAATTTAACTATTAATACTTTTAAAATAGAATACACTGGTATACCTAAGATTGCACCTACAACACCTGACATGTTTACTCCGATTAAAATAACAAAGATTACAGTCAGAGGATGCATTTTCATGCTTCTTCCCATAATATTTGGAGAAATAATATTCCCCTCTAAAAACTGAACAATTCCCCAAACAACTAGCATTTTAATAACCATTACCCAACTTGTTGATGCTGCTACCAACATTGCTGGTGTTATTGCAATAACAGGCCCTAGATAAGGAACAATACTTAAGAATGCTGCTATAGTTGCTAATGAAAAAGCATAATGTAATCCTATAATGTTATATCCTATAAATAACATTACACCTATACATAATGATACAAGCATCTGTCCTTGAATATATGAGCCTACTTTATCATCTATTTCTTCAATCGTCTCAGCTACAGGTTTCTCTAATTTTTTAGGTAAAATACTTATAAAATACTTATTAAATGTGGTAGCATCTTTTAGTAAAAAGAACAACACAAACGGCATTGTAATAAGTACTGATGCAGTCGAAGATAAAGACGACGCTATATTTTGCGCTACTAATGTTGCAACTTCTACTGCTTTTGAACTAAGCTGGGAAATATTCAGATTGTTGTTTATATACTCTATCACTACTTGAACATAAGCGTTGTCTGAATAAGTATCTAGATACCCTTTTACTATTTCGATATATCTAGGTAATGAAGTTATTAAATTTTTTGTTTGTTCCACTACTATTGGAACCATACCTATTATAACGACTAAAATAACGATAACTCCAACTACAATGGCTAATAAACTCGCTAAAAATCGAGATATCTTTTTTGAAAAGAAATTTACCAACGGATTTAAAATATAGTAAAATATATACGCTACAATAATAGGCGTCATAATACTTGATACTATAGCATTTATTGGCGTGAAAATATAAGAAATTTCTGTATATAAGTAAATTGCTATCCCTAATAAAATAACGATTAGTAATATGTATATTATAAACTTACCACCAAGAAATGCTAGTAGTTTATCTTCTTTTGTTATTTCAGATTCTTTATTTAATTCTTTTTTACTATTTTCTTTCATAGGCTCTCCTCTCTAAATATTTATTTTACTAATGTAAGTGATAACTCATATATAGTAATTATAGTCATATAAGAAATATACCCTATTACCAACGATAACAGACTAACTAGTATCTTTATCTCTCGAGTACTATTTCTTTTGAAAAACTTACTAAAATCAATTTTTAACATTGAATAGTTGGCAAGTATAATCATTGTAAACAGTATTGTTAATTTAAAAATATTCATAAGTATTTCCTTTTTGTTGATATTATTTAAACATATCAAGCCAACCTTTTTTCTTGAAGAACCATAGCATTCCTACAGCTACTCCTAACATTAACGCACAAACAATAAAATAACCATACTTCCACTTTAGTTCTGGCATATAGTCAAAGTTCATTCCATAAAGTCCTACTATAAATGTCAATGGTAAGAAAATCGTAGATATAACAGTAAGTGTCATCATAATGTTATTAGATTTCAGCGAGTTATATGTCATGAAATTTTCTCGAATATCACTGGCAAGTTCCCTATTAGCCTCAATTATCTCTGTTTGTTGCACAAGGTCATCATAGATATCGTGAAAATATTTTCTATCGTTATCCGTCATTTCCACACGACGAGAAACTAAAAATCTATGAATAAGCTCGCGCATAGGAAGTAACCCACGGCGTAGTTTAAGCAAGTCACTGCGCAAATCAAATACCTCATCCATAATCTTGCTACCTGATGTATATGAGTCAGTTTCTTCAATTTCATCTAAACGATTTTCTATTTTAGAAATGATTGGAATATACCCTTCCACAATTTCTGATACTAACATATGCATTACATGCAATGGTGAGTATTGTTCACCTTTTTGCAAAATTTTAGGAATTATTTTATTAATGTAACGAATATGAGAGAGGTGAAACGTTACAATATAATTTTTCCCAACAAACATGTTAATAGTTTCATAATCAGCATCAATGTTTTTTAAAACATGTGATACCAAAAATATTTGTTGTCTTGTTATTTCTATTTTCGGTCTTTGTAAAAGTGTTAGACAGTCTTCTATTAATAATTCGTGGAATTTAAAAAAAGTTGATAGTAAATTTATTTCACTACGAGTTGGATTATCAAAATCTACCCAGTACCAAGCTATATCTTGATCTTTAAGTCGTTCTAAATTAACATCTGTTAAAATATTTCCTCTTTTATCAACAGCTAGTGTTTTTAACATTAGATTTCACCTCTCTTAATTTTTTTACATCTACAATAATACCATAATTAACTAAAATAGTAAATTTATTATTTCAAAATACTAGAAATATAATGCATGACAATTCCTGCTGCTATAGAGACATTTAAACTTTCGGCACGACCTGGCATATTTATTTTCAGTAAATTATTTACTTCACCTAATATTTCTTCATCAACACCTGAGCCCTCATTACCAAAAATGACTGCTACACGCCCTGTTATATTGTCTAATTGTTCTAAGTATTTATCAGCTTTAAGAGATGTTGCGTAGATGTTAAATTTTTTCATTTCTAATATTAAATGCTTAATATTTATATTTTCAAAACAGTCTATATGGAAATTACTTCCTTGAGTACTTCGTATAACCTTTTGTCCATAAATACTTGTTGTACCTTTTCCTAAAATAATACAGTCAAAAGCAAAGGCATCTGCTGTTCTTATTATAGTTCCAAGGTTCCCAGGGTCTTGTATTCTATCAAGAATCAATACTTTATTGTACTTAGTTATATCTAGTTCTCTTTCTTTTATACCACACACACCTATTATTCCTTGCGTAGCAATAGTATCCGTAATAGATTTCATCACACTCTCTGATACTACGGTTACTTCTCCAGTAAAACATGATAATAAGCTTTCATCAGAAAAGTTTTCAGAAATAATTATTTCTTCTACTACATTTGCTCCTAAAGCTTCTTCTATTAGATGTTTACCTTCTACTAAGTACTGTTTATATTTTCTGATATTTTTATTTTCTTTCAGTTTTTTTAAATCTTTTATTTTTTTGTTACTAACTGACGTAATCATTTTTTCTCCATATTAATTTATTTTATTCATACTTCAAAATACACATTAAAACCACAGTATAATTTTTTCAAAAGTGTTGCTATTTCGAACATAGGTGGCGTTTACTCTTATAATTATAATCAATATTGAACAAAATTACAAATTATGATATAATGCTTTTATTAATTAATAATTATACAAAGGAGTACATTATGTCATCATTTTTAGCATCATCTTTAATAATACTAGCTCTTTTCGGTGCTGTTGCATTATTTAATTACTTCAGATTAAAAGGGGCGGTTACAAAGCTTCCTTATGAGGAATTCAGAAAAGATCTTAGAAAAGTTCAATTGATAGACGTCAGAGAAAAGGAAGATTTTAAATACGCTCATATTAACGGGGCTAGAAATATGCCTAGTTCTCAATTTAATTTCCTATATTCTTCACTTAGAAAAGACCAACCTATTTATCTTTGTGATAAAAACGGAACATTAGCTCCTCGTGCTGCTCTTACGCTAAAAAAACATGGGTACACTAATGTCTACATGTTAAAAAATGGTCTACAAGATTGGAAAGAAAATTTAAAAACAAAAAGATAATAATTATTAAGAGTATATTTGCTTTAAATCTATGATATTTTGGCTAATATCTCTTTGAAATTATAAAAAGACGGTTTTTTAAAACCGTCTTTTTATTTTATATTCATAAAATTTACTCCATAAACCCTTTTAATTTATTTAATTTAGAAGGATGTTTTAATTTTCTTATCGCCTTAGCCTCTATTTGACGAATACGTTCGCGTGTTACTCCGAAGGCACTTCCTACTTCTTCTAAAGTATGTGTTTTCCCATCTTTTAAGCCAAAACGAAGTTTTAGAACATTTTCTTCTCTATCTGTTAATGTTTCTAAAATCTCTTCTAATTGTTCTTTTAACAATTCATTAGCAGCATGTTCCACTGGAGATTGAGCATCTTTATCTTCAATAAAATCTCCTAAATGTGAATCATCTTCTTCTCCTATTGGTGTTTCAAGTGATACTGGTTCTTGAGCGATTTTTAAAATTTCTCTAACCTTATCTGGTGTCATATTCATTTTTTTAGCAATTTCTTCTGGTTTAGGTTCACGCCCTAAATCTTGAAGTAATTGACGTTGTACACGAATAAGTCGGTTAATCGTTTCAACCATATGTACTGGAATACGTATTGTTCTTGCTTGGTCAGCAATAGCACGTGTTATTGCTTGACGAATCCACCATGTAGCATATGTACTAAATTTAAATCCTTTAGAATAATCAAATTTTTCTACGGCTTTAATTAATCCCATATTCCCCTCTTGGATAAGGTCTAAGAATAACATTCCACGTCCAACATATCTTTTAGCGATACTAACTACAAGACGTAAGTTTGCTTCTGCTAAATCTTTTTTAGCTTGTTCCTTTTCTGATTCTGTTCCACTTTCAATTATTTTAGATAATTCTAATTCTTTTTCTTTTGATAAAAGAGGTACTTTCCCAATTTCTTTAAGATACATTCTTACTGGGTCATTAGTTCTAATCCCAGCAGGCACTGATAAATCTTCTAAATCTAGTTCTTCCTCTTCTTCCTCATGATTTTCATTAATTAAAATAATATCTTCATTATTTAATTCTTCATAAAAATCATCCATTGTTTCTGAAGAAATGTCTAATTTAGATAAAACTTCTATAATTTCTTCTTGAGTAAGCTCACCTTGTTTTTTACCTTTTTCCAATAATTCTTTTCTTATTGTTTCAAAATCTTTTATCTTTTTATTAGCCATCTTCTTCTCCTTACTTTTTATACTTTTTCAATTGCTCTAGCAATTCTTTTTGTGCTTCTACATCCATTTCTTGAATAGCAACTTTTAGTAATTCTTTTAACTTCTCAATACTAATCTCTTTTTTCTTGAAATATGCTATATAATCTATAACAATTTCATTCGTTGGATTTTCTTCTATTAAAAAGTCTGTTTCATCTATATAAGTCGCTAAACGGACAACCTCTTCATCATCAATACTGTGTATAAATTTATAAATTTGAAATTCTAGGTTATTGTTGTAGTAAATAATTAAATAATCTACTAGTCGTTCAAATACTTCCTGTGAAAACTGACATTGCTCCAATTTCGAATAATTATCAATGAAAATGTTTCTACTTATAAAGAAGTATTTAAATAATTTACACATTTTTTTATCGTAATTTAGTGTTTTAAACAATAACTTTGGATTTTCTGGTGCTGTCCATTGCGAGGTTTGTTTTTTTCTTTTTGTCTGTAATTGATTTAATTCTCTATTAAGGACTTGACGTTCTATTCCAAATTCCTCAGCTAAGTATGTTAATAATATGTATTTTAATGACTCATCTTCTACATAAGAAATATTAGTTAAAATTTCATTTTTAAACTTAATTCTTTGCTCAATATTAGTCTTAGCTACATCTTTACAATACTCTATTTTAAAATTAATAAAATGTTCTTTGTTATTAGTGACGTAACTTTGTGCATCGAAATTTGTATTTTTCAAATTTTTATCCGTTAAAAATTCATCTAAATCCTTAGCTCCAGAAAATTTTAATTTATAAACATTGTCTGTTTTCTTTATTATTCTATTTCCTATTTCTATTTGCGCTTCTGTTCCTGCAACATCATTATCAAGGCTTAAAGTGACTTTGTTAACTAAATTTAAAATTTCATGTAGCTTATTATTATCAATATTAGTTCCCATTAAGGCTACTACATTTTTTATACCATTTTGGTACGCTTTTATAACATCCATGTACCCTTCACACAAAATAATTTCATTCTCTTTTGCTATAAAAGACCTAGCATCTGAAAAATTGTATAATACCGTTCGTTTTTCAAAAATTTTTGTTTCATGAGTATTATAGTATTTAGGTACATTTTTATCCTGAGACATTGTTCTTCCTGAAAATGCAACAACTTGATTTTTATTATCTTTTATAGGAATCATTATTCTATCCTTAAAAACATCATAGTAATCGTTATTATCATTTTTCCCCAATAAGCCTGCTTCTACCATTAAATCTAAATTTAAGTTATTAGATTTAAAAAAATTTAACGCGATATTATTGTCTCGTGGTGCATATCCCAAATTAAAATATTTTATTACATCAATACTTAAGCCTCTATCTAATAAATACTTCAACGCTCCTTCAGCTTCTTTTGTATTTAATAGAATATAATTGTAATAGTCTGCTAAAAGTAAATGACCATAATACATAGAATCAAGCTCATTATTCAAATCATAGCTAACTTCTTTTCTTTCATTCGACTCTAAATTTAGTCCTAATCTTGTCCCCAATTTTACAATTGCTTGATTATATGTAATATTTTCTATTAATGATATAAACTGAAAAATATTACCACCTTTCCCACATCCAAAACAATGGGCAATTTTTTTGTCAGGAGATACAGTAAATGATGGAGTTTTTTCATTATGAAAAGGACATAATCCTAAATAGTTTTGTCCTCGTTTTTCCAACTTTATATACTCACTAACTAAACTAACTATATCTATATTTTCAAAAATATAATCTATGTCTTGTTTAGAAATTTTTGCCATTTTACTCCTCCTTCATCACAAATTTATTACTTAATTAGATGAAAAGCGATAAAATTTCCCTTTTACAATTATATCACAAATTCATAAATTTTGGTATAGTTTATCAAAATATTGTTATACTTTTCTTTTTATTTTTCCCTTTGAACTTCACACTTATTCTATGTTTATGGATAGCTTTATATTATATATTATAATTCTTTAATTTAAAGTATGGAACTTTTTTACATTAAAATTGACTTTGTTTGATAATAATTTTATAATATGATTATCACTCAAAAAAGGAGTTTTATTCGTGAAAGTAGTTATAGTGGGTGGTGGAAAAGTTGGTGAGTTACTTTGTGCCGATTTTTCTAACATCTTTAAAGAAGTAACAATTATTGATACTAATGAATTACGTGTTGAAAAACTTGTTGAAACATATGACATAAATGGAATATTAGGTAATGGAGCTAACTATGAAGTGCTAACAAGAGCAGATTCAGCAGAAGCGGATATGTTTATTTCAGTAACAGCAAGCGATGAAATTAATATGATTTGTTGTATTGCTGCTAAACAGATGGGAGCAAAATATACAATAGCAAGGATTAGAAATCCTGAGTATTCAAAAACAAAAGAATTCTTACGTGAATCACTAGGTATAGATCTTATGGTAAACCCTGAGTATGAAGCTGCTAAACAAATCTCTCATATGCTAAAATATCCAACTGCAACAAAAGTTGAAAGTTTTTTTGGTGGAAAATTCAATATATTAGAAGTTATCATTAATAGCAACAGTATGCTAAAAGGTGTTTCTTTAATAGATAGTAAAAAAATAATTGATTTTCCTTCATTAGTTTGTTTAGTAGAAAGACAAGGAGAAGTTTTTGTACCACGTGGTAATTATGTTTTCAACGTAGGCGATAAAGTTCATATTACAGCCGCAAACAAAAACTTGAAAAAATTCTACAAACTATTAGGTAATCAAGATAATATGGAGAAAAAAATTACATCGTCTCTTGTTATTGGTGGTGGAAAAATAGCTCATTACCTTGTTGAATTTTTACAAATAGCTAATTTTTATGTAAAAGTCATAGAAATCGATAAAAATAAAGCTATTGCCCTTAGCGAAACCTTCCCTGATATTGATGTTATTTGGGCTGATGGTAGTGACCGTGATACTCTTATAGAAGAAGGTATCCAAACTTTTGATAGTTGTATTTCTCTAACTGGTTTTGATGAGGAAAACATCATTATAAATCTTTATGCAGACAAGCTTGGTATTAAAAAGACTGTTGCAAAAGTTAATCGCGCTTCTCTTAAACAGATTGCTGAAGATATTGGACAATATTCTTATATTACCCCTAAAGAAATCGTTGGTAATATTATTACAAAATACACAAAATCTCTGCAATGTAGCAAACATTCTGATATTGAAAACTTTTATCGTATAGCTAATAACCAAGCAGAAGTAATAGAATTTAAAATCACAAATAATAGCGCTAAAATCCTCGGCATAAAATTAAAAGATTTAGCTATAAACCCTAATATGTTAATAGCATTTATAATAAGAAACAATAAACAAATTTTCCCTAATGGTGATGATGAAATCAAATTAGATGACAACGTTGTTGTCGTTAGTTATAAACATAAAATTGAGCATATCGATGATATTATTTCTAGGGGGCAATAAGTATGAACTATAAAATGATTTTTTACGTTCTTGCTAGGATGCTAAAATTGTTAGCTGGATTATTAGTTGTCCCTATGATAGTATCTTTAATTTACAAAGAGCCTTCGAATGTTACAGTAGCTTTTCTTGCTGCATCCATAATTAGTTTTGTTTTGTATTCTACTATTAATACAATTACTGATGATGATAGTGAACGTGATTTCTATAAAAGAGAAGGATTTGTTATTGTAACTCTGACTTGGATTGTATTTTCCCTTATAGGAGCATTACCCTTTTATTTATCCGGGGAAATTCCTAGTTATATTGACAGTCTTTTCGAAACAGTTAGTGGTTTTACAACGACAGGTTCTACTATTTTGCAAGATATAGAAAGTTTAAGTAAGAGTCTCTTATTTTGGAGAAGTTTCACCCATTTTATTGGTGGTATGGGGGTTATTGTTTTTGCACTAGCTATCCTACCACGTTCTCCTCACACAATTCATATCGCAAAAGCTGAAGTTCCTGGACCATATTTTGGTAAAGTAGTATCGTCTATGAAACAAACCGCAAGATATTTATACGGAATTTATATAGCTTTAACAGCAATTTTGTTTATTCTGTTATTATCTGGTGGTATTGGTATATTTGATAGTATTAATCTAGCATTTTCTACTGCTGGAACTGGTGGATTTGCTCCAAGAAACCTTGGTATTGGTTATTACAATAGTACTTACATAACTGTAGTTATTGCTATATTCATGCTTATATTTTCAATGAATTTAAGTTTAATATATTTTATTATCTTTAAACGTTATTTTAAAGTTTTAAAAAGTGAAGAATTACGTTGGTTTTTAGGGATGATAAGTATTTTATCTGTAATTATGTTTTTAGATATTTATCGTTCTTATGATACTCCTAACCACAGTTTATTAGATGTTTTCTTTACAGTATCATCTATAGTTTCTACAACCGGGTTTACTTATAATGATTTTAATATCTGGCCAGTTTTTTCTAAGATGATTATTCTTATTTTAATGCTTGTTGGAGGATGTACAGGAGGTACAGCAGGTGGAATTAAGATACCTCGTCTAATATTCTTTATAAAAAACGCCAAACAATCTATTGGTAAGGCACTTAACCCAAAGAAAATATCAATGTTTAAAATAGATGGTAAAGTTATAAAAGATACTACACCGCTTGCTAATTATTTATTATTATTCGGATTTATTTTCGTTATTATATTATTTTTAGTAACATTCCAAATAAATGATTTTGAAGATGCAATTTCATTAACCGTTACTTCTATTAGTAATGCTGGACCAGCCTTTAATCATTTTGGTCCGATGAGTAACTTTTCAGCAATACCCTACTTTACAAAAGTAATTCTATGTTTTTCTATGTTATTAGGGCGTTTAGAGTTAATACCACTAGTTGTATTTTTCTCTGCTAAAACATGGACAAAACGAAGAAAAAAAGCAAAAACTACTAATTTTCATAAATAAAGAAGAGATTTACTTATAAATCTCTTCTTTTATTATCGTCACTATTTCTGCTATTTCTTCATTTATTTTTTCATCCATTTCATTTTTAGAAATCATACCCTCATTATGCGCTTCTGAATAACCTAATATAACAGACAATGAATTTTTCACTTTATGTAATACTATTTTTTTCTTTTGCTCATTTTTATCTAACGTTAAACTTTTTATGTAAATCACTGCAATATTTAATATTAATAATATAGACAATGGAATGAAGAATATTTTATTCCAAAATGATAAGACTAAAAATAATACTATCAAAATATTAATTATTAATAAACTAATCATATTTTTCATGATACAAACTATAGACCTCTTTCTTATTAATACCAAATTTTTTTGAAATATTTTTTATAGCTTCTGATTTTTTTTCACCATTTTGAACTTTTTGGTAAATAAGTTCAACTAACTCATCAACATTAACTTCTTCTGACTTCTCATCTTTATTTGGAGAAATTATAACAACAAACTCTCCTTTTTCTTTTATCTTATTTCCTAACATCTCTAGAATTTCTTCTGCTGAAGAAGTTTCTATTTGCTCAAACATTTTTGTTAATTCTCGAGCCACGGAAATCTTTCTAGTTGGGGAAATTTTTGAAATCTCCTCTACTAGATTTTTCACTCGATAAGGTGATTCATATAAAATAGAGGTAGTATTCATTTTTAAAATTTCTTCTAATTTCAGCTTTAAATCTTTTGATTTTCTAGGTAAAAATCCATAAAATGTATAATTATAAGATTCAATACCACTAGCTACTAAGGCTGTTAATCCAGCATTCGCTCCAGGTAATGTCGTAATAGGAAGCCCTGCCTTTTTTATTTTTTCTACCAAAATATATCCAGGATCAGAAATACAAGGCATTCCCGCGTCTGTAACAAGTGCTACTTCCCTTCCCTCTTCTAAATAACTTATAATTTTTTCACTCGTTTTTTCTTCATTATGCTCATGATAACTTATTAACTTTTTACCTGTTATTTCATAATGATTTAGCAATTTTTGCGTATTTCTTGTGTCTTCGCATGCTAAAATTTCTACGCTTTTTAAAACTTTTAACGCTCTTAAAGTTATATCTTCAAGATTACCTATAGGAGTTGCCACTAAATATAACATGTTAATCCTCCTTTATTTTTTTATTATAGTTTTTTATCTTCTCTTTTTTTTCCTTATTAGTATTCACTAAAATATATTTTTCTTTTTGCATACGAGTTAGTTTCTTAAACGAACTTTCTGCTTTTGTCGCTTCACTTTTTGTTTCATACTCCTCAAAGTATACCAAAGTGACAGGGCCTCTTGCCCTAGTGTACTTAGCTCCTTTTTTAGCATTATGCAATTTTATTCTACGCACTATATCTGTAGTATATCCTGTATAAAAACTTTTATCTGCACATTCTACTACATATATATAACTAACTGTCAATTCCGTACACCTTCTTCATTTCTTCTGTATATGTATCATCTTTTTTATAGATATATAAAGGTTGTTCGACTTTTATGTCACTTACGTTAGAAATACTTCCCTCTACTAACACTATTTTGCTGTTATCACTAGATTCTTTACTATAAACAAATCTTATTCTCTTTATTGCTAAACTATTTTTTCCACATTCTGATATTATATCAGAAATACGATATGTGCGATGAACTAGACTAAATTTACCATTTTGCTTCAATAAATACTTTATAGATTTTATAACATCACTAAGATTACATAATATTTCATGACGTGAGATATTATGATTAAACTTTTCCCTTTGGTTAGGCATATTTTTCACTGGAAAGTAAGGCGGATTACATATTACATAATCAAACGATGATGGCTTATAATAATCTTTTATTTTCTTTATATCTCCATTTTTAACATTTATTCCAGTTAGTTTATTAAGTTCAATACTTCTTCTACTTAATTCTACCAAATCTTCTTGAATTTCTAACATTTCTATCTGTGCTTGACTTTTCTCACGTAAAATAATAGAAATTCCTCCATTCCCACTACAAAGCTCTATTATCTTCTTTTTAGAACTTTTAGGAACATTGGAAAAATAAGGTAATAAAAAAGAATCTGTCGACATACTATAATGATCTATTTTTTGTAAAATTTTATAATTTTTAGATACTATATCTTCTCTTATGTTCTCAGTCATTTTCTCTACTCTCCAAGAAAATCTAGTCTATTCTCATCAAGAATAAGTGAAAATAAAAATTTTTCTAACACTAATACTGAATTTACATTAGCTTTTATATCATAAATTGCCTGTAACACTTTTTCATGTACTCGGCTGATATTCTTTATATTTTCTAAAGAAGAGGACATAGTATAGCTAATTTCTATTTTCTTATTAGCTGTTTCAAAAAAATCAAGTATCTCTTCCTTATTTTTTAATTCGTTTAAAAGATAAATATTTGCAAAGTGTTTTTTATACTCAAATTTATTTTTAAATTCAAAAATTATTTTTTCTAAAAATTCTTTACCTTCTAGTTTTTCCTCTTTTTTTCCTATAAGTTTAATTTGCTGGCAACGTGAAATTATTGTTGATAAAACTGCACTTGTATTTTTACAACTCAAAATAGCTATTATGTCCTCTTCTGGCTCTTCTAAAAATTTAAGCAGACTATTAGCTGCTTGATCAGTCATTTTCTCTATGTCTTTTATCCAATATATCTTTTTTCCATAGTAGGACTTAATACTAAATTCTTTTTTTAATAATTGTATCTCTTCTTTTTTTATTGACGTTTCAGTATCTACTTTATAGAAGTCTACGTAGTTATTATGTTCTATGCTAGTGCAATTTTTACATTTCCCACAATTCTTAAAGTCTTTAGAATTATTATCTAAACAAAAAACTGCTTTAACAAATTGTAAAATAAACTCATCACAATATAAACTATCCTCACCTACTACTAGATAGGCATGGGATAGTTTATTATTTTTTAATGAATTTGTTAAAGATTTTACAGCAATATCGTCTTTATTAAAATTCATTGTTTAAAAATCCTTCCAATATTTTAAATGCGTCTTTCTCTACTTCTTCATAATCTTGATTTGCATCGATAACCTTTATACGTTTTTTATAATCATTAGAAAGTTCGTCATATCCACGTTTTACATCTTTATAAAACTTCAAACTTTCATTGTCCATTCGATTATTTTCATCACGACCTTTTGTACGAGATAACCCTATTTCCACATCTACATTAAAATATAGAGTTAGATCAGGCTCTAAACCATCAGTAGTATATTTATTAATATCAATTATATCTTGTTTATTAAGTCCTCTACCGTAGCTTTGATATGCTATAGAACTATCAACAAAACGGTCACAAATAACTATATATCCTTCTTCTACATATGGAATTATTTTTTTTATAATATGATCACGTCTACTTACGCAAAACAGTAAACTCTCTGTTTTAGCATCTATTTCATTTGAACTATCAAATAAAAGTTCACGAACTTTTTCACTAAATACTGTGCCCCCAGGTTCACGAGTAGTTATCACTTTATAACCTTTTTTTATTAAATATTCAGTTGCAGAATTAATAAATGTAGTTTTCCCTGAACCATCAGATCCTTCTACAGTTATGAATTTTCCTTTCATGAGTATAGACCTCTCTACTATTATTTATAAACGATCAACTTATCATCAATGCTTATTTAACATTTTTTATATTTCATAATAAATATGTATTTAATCCAATAAACACCATATTTTTTTCAATTATAATATTGATAATATTGTAACATACTTTAATTAAAAATAAAAATGCTATCAACTAGTTTAATTTTTTTCAATAATCTATTTCTATAATTACTTTTCTATTCTCACTAAATAAATATCCGATTTTTTATATAAAATTTCAGAAAATTTAATAAAAAGTATTGAAAAATTCTTTTTTTGGTATTATAATACATATAAAAATAAATTAAAAGGCACATGAAGGAGATTTATATATGACAAAATTAACAGTAAATGATATCCGCGTAGAACTTACTACTGCACCAAAAGAAAAAACACCAGATGATAAATTAGGTTTTGGGACAGTATTTACAGACCATATGTTCATTATGGACTGGACTCCAGAAAAAGGTTGGTATGATCCTCGAATCGTTCCTTATGGCCCAATTCCTATGTCTCCAGCTCTAAATGTCCTACACTACGGTCAAAGTATCTTTGAAGGTATGAAGGCATATATGGCTAACGGAGAACCTGTTTTATTCCGTCCAGAACAAAACTTCAAACGTTTAAATAAATCAGCTGATCGTATTGCACTTCCTGAACTTGACGAAGAGTTTGCATTAGCAGCATTGAAAAAATTAATTTCTATTGATAAAGACTGGATTCCTAAATCTGAAGGAACATCTTTATATGTTAGACCATTTGTTTTTGGGGCTGAAGAAGCATTAGGTGTTCATCCAAATAATGAAGTTAAATTCATTATTATTTTATCTCCATCAGGAAGTTACTTTAAAGCCGGTTTACAACCTAATAAAATCTTTGTTGAACACGAATATGTTCGTGCTGTACGTGGTGGATTTGGTTTTGCTAAAACAGCTGGTAACTACGCTGGATCTCTAAAAGGTCAGAAAAAAGCTCAAGAACTTGGTTACTCTCAATCACTATGGCTAGATGGAGTTGAACAAAAATACATCGAAGAAGGTGGAGCTATGAATATCTTCTTCAAAATTGATGGTACATTCGTAACACCAGAATTAAACGGTTCTATCCTTCCAGGTATCACTCGTGCTTCAGTATTAGAACTTCTAAGATCTCTAGGTGAAAAAGTAGAAGAAAGAAAATTATCTTTAGACGAAGTTTACGAAGCGTATGACAACGGTAAACTTGATGAAGTATTCTTATGTGGTACTGCTGCTGTAATTGCTCCAGTTGGAGAATTATTCGATGGTACTAAGAAACTAGAGTTAATCACAGATAATAAACCAGGAGAATGGACTCAAAAAATCTACAACCTACTTACAGGTATCCAATTAGGTAAAGTTGAAGATAAATTCGGATGGGTTGTTAAAGTAGAAGAATAAAATAAATAAAAGATTCCAAGTTTAATGATTTGGAATCTTTTTTTAAACTATTTTACGATAAAACCTAACAATATGATAAAAAGATGAAGTAGTGAATTAACTCTACTTCATCTTATATATTTGCTAATACTTTTAATGCAAATCTGTATTTATATAACTATCTTAAGCTTATTTTTTATAAGCAAATGTGTATAAAGCAGAAACTAAAGTTACAGCACCTACAAAGTTACCTAAAAATACTGTTCCCATGTTTTGGATAAATTGTAAAACTGAGATATTTGCACCTTCAAACATTGCAGCTGGGATTGCGAACATGTTCGCAACCAAGTGTTGGAATCCAATAGCAACGAATGTCATAATTGGGAACCATACACCAAACATTTTACTACCTACATCTTTAGCAGCAAAGTTTAACCATACTGCCATACCAACTAACCAGTTACATCCAACAGCTGAGAAGAATACTTGCCAGAATGTTAAGTATACTTTTGATTCACCAGCTGAAATAGTTTTAGCTGCAATAGCTCCACCAGTTAAACCAGTTAAATGACCTAAGAAATAAGCAATAACTAGAGAACCAACAAGGTTAGCAAATGTGATAACAACCATATTTTTAGCTAACAGTTTGAAACTAATTTTCTTATTAAACCACGCAACAGTTACAGCCATCATATTACCTGTAACTAACTCTCCTCCACCTACTAAAATACAAATAAGTCCGATTGGGAAAACAGATGCTCCTAATAATGCACCGATTCCTCCGAATTCTTTAGGAATTGATCCTGATACACGAAGTAAAGCTAAGAAACCTACCCCGATAAATGCTCCACCTAGGAAACCTAAACTTAACATATATTTAAGGCTTGCAGTCGCTTTAGCAACACCTTTTTTACAAGTTAACTCATAAGTTTCTTGTGGTTCTAAAAATACTTTAGATTCTACAGTGTTTGTCATTATAACACTCTCCTTAAAAATTTATAATAATTACATAGATATGTATTTTTCCTACATCTATAATAAAGATTATACAATAACAACGATATTTTTTCAACCCTGTTTTAATACAGCTTTTATTAAAATATGCATAATTTCACAAACTTTAAAAATATGGAAAATATTAAGGAAAATAAATATATTTAAAATTTCATTCCTTTTCAAAAATAATAACCGTTAGAAATAAAGATTCTATAATAAATACGGTTGATAAAAAATCAACCGTATTTAAATTTTATAAGAATATAGAAAAGAATGTAAAATTCCTATATAATTTAAGTGCATACAAAATCGAAAGGAACTTTACATTCATATGCCTAATTATAACAAATATCATAAAATAACTCTACAAATAACCGATGAAAATATAAATATTCTAGATAAAATAAATCAAGTAAAAATTAATAACCAAATATATCTTATTTATTATGGTGTTCTGTAATATTCTCCTAAAACTTGTCCACATTGTAATCATAATTCTCCATGCCTTTATAAGAAAAAATGGTCATAGAAGAGTAAAGCTTAAAATGCCTTTTATCTCTGATAAACCTGTCATTCTTTTCCTAGATAAGCAACGTTTTATATGTAAAGTCTGTAATAAATCCTTTGTAACTCAGACTACCAAAGTTAGAAAATATTCTAATACTTATAGAGCTGGAATAATAAAAAAACTGTCTAAAGAATTAACTATGAAAGAAATAGCCCAATCCTACGCTATCTCTACTAATACTGTATGGAGAGTACAATGTGAACTCTCTAAAACTTTGGATAGACCTAAATCATTACCTGCATACATGTGCTTTGATGAGCTTTCATCTACCTCTGATAGTGTGAGTAATATGAGTTTTGTCTATTCTGATGCATTGACCCATCAAATACAAAACATACTTCAAGGTAGAACGAATAATATTATAAAAAATTACTTTTTATACTATTCTTACAAAGAACGTTGTGATGTTAAAGCTATAGTTATTGATATGAACTCTGGTTATAAGTGTCTTATTAGGGAACTTTTCCCTAACGCTAAAATCATTGTGGATAGATTCCATATTGTTCAATTAGTTAATAGAACTTTTAATAAATATAGAATATCATATATGAATAGCATTAAAGACAAAGATAAAGACTTATACAGGCAATTAAAATACTATTGGAAAAATCTTCTTATGAAGTACGATGAGCTAGATAACTCTACTTATAAGAAATTCAAACATTTTAAGTATGTTACTACAGAAGATAATATCGTGAACTATTTGATTAAACAAGATTCTGGACTTTATAAATGTTATAGGCTTATTCAAGAGCTTAGAGAGGCTCTTGAGAAAGATGATTTTAATAAGTTTAATACTTTAGTTAATGACAAATCTACTTTACCTAGATATATGTTTACAGCTATTAAAACTCTTAGAAAATATAAAAGACAGATTAAAAATACTATGTATTATAATGGTTTATCAAACGGCCCTTTGGAGGGTATTAATAATAAGATTAAAGTTATTAAACGTATTTCTTATGGATATAGATCTTTTTGTAACTTTAGAGGTAAGATTCTTCTTGTTTTTAGTCTATTTTCTTCTTCTAATACTGATAAAAAACCTAGATATTCTAAAGAAGAACGTTTAGCTATTCTTGATAAAAGGAAAGAATTAAAATTAAAACGTAAAAATAAGAAAAAAGCTATACTATTTAACATAGCCTAGCTTCCTCCTTATTTTTCTTCATCAACCGTATTTGACAAAGAACCGAAATAAAACGTTTTCTAACGGTTAATAAAAATATTATATTTTAACTTTTCTTTTTATAGGCCAGTGTATATAGTCCAGCCACTAATACGGCTCCACCTAAAAAATTTCCTAAAAAAATTACAATCATATTATTTAGAAATTGCATCAAAGTAATATTAGCACCTCCAAATATAGCTGCTGGAATAACAAACATATTCGCTACTACGTGTTGGAATCCAACGGCAACAAAGGTCATAATAGGAAACCACGTACCAATTATTTTACCACCAACATCTTTAGCACAAAATGATAACCATGCCCCCATACCCACTAGCCAGTTACACCCTACACCAGAGAATAAACCTTGCCAAAAAGTTGCGTTAACTTTTGACTCCGCTGTAGCTAAAGTTTTCGCAAATGTCGCTCCTTCAGTAAGCCCAGTTACATGACCTAAAAAATAAGCTACAAAAACAGCTCCTACTAAATTTGCTAGAGTGATAATAATTAAATTTTTCACTAACATTCCTAAACTAACTTTCTTATTAAAAAATGCCAATGTTACTGCCATCATATTACTAGTAATCAGTTCTCCACCGCCTACTAATATACAAATCAAGCCAATCGGGAAGACTGCTGCTCCTAATAAAACACCTAATCCTCCAAATTCATGTGGTATAGAGCCTGCAACTTTCAAATAAGCAAGATATCCTACTGCAATAAAAGCTCCACCTAAGAATCCTAAACTTAACATATACTTTAAGCTCCCCGAAGCTTTAGCCACACCCTTTTTACTAGTGTATTCATATAATTCTTGAGGCTCTAAATAAGCCTTTGTATGTATATATTCTGACATAACTTTTGTCTCCTTATAATATTCTACAGATATTATACAACAACGCTAATTCATTAACAAATCCACATTCAACCATGAGGATTTATATATTTTTATTTTAATATATATCAAAAGATTTAAATTAACTAAACAGATGAGGATCTTTTCTTTATACACCAGCTTTCTCAAATTTTTACTAAAATTAGACTCAATCATCATTTAGATATAAATTTTCTTATTTTAACGTCTTCATATTTATTATTTTTTAATTATAATATTTTCATATTCACTGGAAATTCGATACAAAATACTGATTTTCGTTTATTCCCCTATATATTGTTTCAACCATGAAAAATTAATTATACTCTTCACATAACTTCTTAATAAGTTCATTCAATAACCAATGTAAAACGCCATACAAAAAAGCGATTGGACATTTCCAATCGCTTAATTTACTATCTTGCAAGCTTAACTGCTCTAACCTCTCTGATAACATTAACTTTAATGTTTCCTGGGTATTGCATCGTTTCTTCGATTTTATTCTTAACTTCTTTGGCAATTTTGTAAGTTTTAGTATCATCTACTTCTTGAGGATTTACAATTACTCGAATTTCACGACCTGCTTGAATAGCAAATGTTTTCTCTACACCTTTGTGTTCATTTGCAATTTCTTCAAGTTTTTGTAGACGTTTAATATAGTTTTCTAATGACTCTCTTCGAGCCCCTGGACGTGATGCAGAAAGTGCATCCGCTGTGGCAACAATAACAGAAATCGGATGTGTTGGTGCAGTATCACCATGGTGTGATGCTATTGCATTTACTACAATCGCATTCTCTTTATATTTAAGAGCTAATGCTACACCAATTTCAACATGCGAACCTTCAATTTCATGATCTAGCGCTTTACCTATATCGTGTAGTAATCCTGCGCGACGTGCTGTTGCAACATCTAAGTCTAACTCAGCTGCGATAAGTCCTGCGATATACGCTACTTCCATAGAGTGTTGTAGTCCATTTTGTCCATAACTAGTTCTATATTTTAACTTACCAACTATTTTTACTAAGTCAGGATGCATATTATGGATTCCAAGGTCAAATGTGGCTTGTTCTCCAGCATCTCTAATGACTTGATCAATATTTTTACGTGCTTTATCAACAGCTTCCTCAATTTTAGAAGGGTGAATACGACCGTCATCAATAAGTGATTTAATAGCTGTTTTAGCAATCTCACGACGTATTGGATCATATCCTGAAAGGATAACTGCTTCTGGCGTATCGTCTATAATTAAGTCAACACCAGTCAATGTTTCTAGAGTACGAATATTTCTACCTTCACGACCGATAATACGTCCTTTCATATCATCACTAGGAAGATCAACAACAGATACTGTGGTTTCACTAACTACATCTGTAGCAAAGCGTTGTAATGACTGAACAATAAGTTCTTTTGCACGCTTATCAGCAACACTTTTCGCCTCAAGTTCTTTATTTCTTATATATATTGCCATATCTTTAGCCATATCAGTTTCAACTGCGGCCATAATCTCTTCACGAGCTTGTTCTTCTGTTAAGTTTGCAATTCTTTGCAACTCTGTTTCTTGTTGAATCTTAAGTTGATTAACCTCAGTACTTTTTTCTTCAAGTAATTGAGATTTTTCTTCCAATTTCATCTCTCTTGAACTTAACAATTCGTCTTTTTTATTTAAAAGCTCTGTTTGACGTTCTAATGAAGATTCTTTTTGAAGAACTCTATCTTCTTGTCTTTGAATATCTTGCTTTTTAAATTCTACTTCTTTATTTGCAATATTAATTATCTCTTCAGCTTCTTTTTTTGCAATAGTAGTTTCTTTTTCTACTATATATCTTGCTTCTTTTTTCGCTTCACCAATAATATGTTCTGCATCTTGTTTAGATAATTCTAATCTTTTTTGAATCGAATTTTTTGAAATAATATATCCAAATAAAAGTCCAACAAGTAAAGCTGCAACACTGATTATTCCATAAATCATTTTGCAACCTCTTTCTATTGAAAAAATTTCTTATGATATACTAAATTATTTTATTTAAAATTATACTCAATAAAACGGTTAATACACCATAGATATAATTTTACACTACTGACACTAAAAAGTCAATACAAGACAAACTTTCAAAACTTACTTTTAAGTATTATTAATCACATAATATATTAATAAATATTTCTGAATTAAAATTAAATATTTCTCATAAAAATATCAACAAAATACTTGCAATATAATTGTTGGTATGTTATCATATTCAAGTATGTAAAAATACAAAACTTGATTGAGTGGGAGAACGTAAATTTATACAACGTTCAAATGACCACATCACGAAAAATATATTAGGAGGTTTTATCGTGGCTAAAAAAATTATAAAAGTAGTTAAATTACAAGTACCAGCAGGTAAAGCTAACCCAGCTCCACCAGTTGGTCCAGCGTTAGGTCAAGCTGGTGTAAACATCATGGGATTCTGTAAAGAATTCAATGCGCGTACACAAGACCAAGCAGGATTAATTATCCCAGTGGTAATTTCAGTATATGAAGACCGTTCATTTACTTTCATTACTAAAACACCACCTGCTCCAGTATTACTTAAAAAAGCAGCTAAAATTGAAAAAGCATCTGCTGTCCCTAACCGTGACAAAGTTGCTACAGTTTCAAAAGCTCAAGTTCAAGAAATTGCTGAACTTAAAATGGCTGACTTAAACGCAGCTTCTCTAGAAGCAGCTATGCGTATGATTGAGGGTACTGCAAGAAGTATGGGTATCTTAATAGGAGAATAGGAGGATAATTATAATGGCAAAAAAAGGTAAAAAATATCTTGAAGCAGCTAAATTAGTAGATTCTTCTAGTCTATACTCTGTAGTAGAAGCAATCGAATTAGCTAAAAAAACAAGCACAGTAAAATTTGACGCAACTGTAGAAGTTGCATTCCGTTTAGGAGTTGACACTCGTAAAAACGACCAACAAGTTCGTGGAGCTGTTGTACTTCCAAAAGGAACTGGTAAAACTGCTAAAGTTTTAGTATTCGCTAAAGGTGATAAAGCAGCTGAAGCTGAAGCAGCAGGAGCTGACTACGTAGGTCAAGGTGAATATATCACTAAAATCCAACAAGGTTGGTTTGATTTTGACGTAATCGTTGCTACTCCAGATATGATGGGAGAAGTTGGTAAAATCGGTCGTGTATTAGGACCTAAAGGATTAATGCCAAACCCTAAAACTGGTACAGTAACTATGGACGTTACAAAAGCAGTTAATGAAATCAAAGCTGGTAAAGTTGAATACCGTGCTGAAAAAGCTGGTGTTGTTCACACTCCAATCGGTAAAGTTTCATTCTCTACTGAAGATTTAGTAGAAAACTTCAAAGCTGTTCAAGAAGCTTTAGCTAAAGCTAAACCAGCTGCTGCTAAAGGTACTTACTTCAAATCTGTAGCTGTTACTACAACTATGGGACCTGGAGTTCGTGTTAATACAGCTGAATTCAAATAAGAATTTAATTTAAAGAGTATTTCTTCGTGGAAGTACTCTTTTTTATTTTCCAACTAACTCAGTCCATTATAAGTTAAAAAGCAGAATAATGATATTCCTCTTCATTCAAAATATCTTACTCTGCTTTTTATTATGGTTATTTCCCACCCCAATACATACCTTGATACAATTGTAGTGCTAGTGCTAAGGTTATCGCACCTATAAATATTATTTCGTAGCGCCTACTTATAGTTTCTTTTCTTCTTGAATCTGTTATAAATTTGGTACTAAATACTTGAAATATTATTGCCAATACTATTAACATCAATATCTTTACTAAATTAAATTTTGTATTATCAAATGTTGTTAAATACAATCCATTTAATATTATTGTTATTATTTTCACAGCTAATACATATAGTAGTAAATCCATTGCTATAAAATTCCAAAATGAACGTTTAGTCAGAATCATTTGAATAATTGCTAAATTTGATATTATTATTACTGCTAGTAATACATATACATATTCTATAATACTTGCTTGGTAATAAGTATATCGAAATGTAAAATCTACTAATACTGCTGGTACTAAAAATATATACGTTGTGAAATATATTTGTTTTACTCTTTCTTTAAATGAAATTGGCAAGTATTCAGTTATAAGCCTTTCTCTATCTTCATACTTTCTTCCATTTATCACAAAGACTATAGCTGCTAAAATTGATAATATTACATAATTTTTATTAAACAGTGTAGCAAATATTATCAACAATGTTAGAAAATAATATCCAAAATAAAAGATTTTATAAATTTGTGGTGTTGAATAGTTTCTATTTGAAATAATATTTAACAATGCTCCCCATTTTGTTTCATATTTTACTTTATTCATTTTCTACAACTCCCTTCAATATAGAAATCAAAATTCCCTCAATATTTTTATTACGATATCTATCTTGTAATTCTACTACATCTTCGTCTATAACTATCTGTCCATCTTTTAATACGAGTATATAATCTGCTAAATTTTGAATTACACTGGGATCTTCTGTAACTATTATTGTAATCTTATTTTCTTCCATATACTCTCGAATCAGCGAAAGCATCTCTCTTTTAGCTATTAATCCTACTCCCGCCAATGGATTGTCTAAAACTAAAACTTGTGAGTCAGTAAAAATTCCTATACCAAAAAGTAAAATCTTTCTTTCTCCTTGAGATAATTCATAAATCTTTTTGTGTTTATAAATATTATATTTTTTTAAATATTCATAACACTTCTGTTTATTAAATCTAGAATCTAATTTTGAAATTTTACTTATGATTGTTTCCACACTTAATTTATCTGAAAATAATGGATTATCTGCTACGTAAGAATACTTAGATTTTATCTCTATTTCATTTTCATAAAAATTCAAGTCATTATATAAAACCATCTCTTTTTTAATATCTATGCCTCCTAAAATACTTTGTAATAATAGTGTTTTACCACTTCCACTGTTTCCCGTTATTGCATAAACATAACCATTATCAAATGTATAATTAATAGCTCCTAGCTTAAAGCTTCCTTTTTTCACCTCTAAATTATTTATCTTTATTACCATAATCTCTCTCCTCCAATACTATCTCTATAATTTCCTTTATATCTACCTTTGTTAAACCATCATCAAGTGCCTTCTCAAAAACTTTTTCTATTTCTTTTAAATATTCTCCCTTTTTAATCACCAATATTTCTTCCCTATTTATCTCATTTACAAAATATCCTACTGCTCCTTTTGAATAAATAAGATTTTCTTGTAGCAATACTTCATAAGCTTTTTTTATAGTTATTATCCCCACCTCTAATTCTTTAGATAAAGCTCGGATTGAAGGAAGTTGCATATTTGACATAAGTTCATTTGATAAAATTTTATTTCTTATTTCACTTGCAATTTGTTGGTAAATTGGTATTGATGATAAATTAGAAATTTTTATTTTCATTTTTCCACCTCTCTTGTATCTACTGTGATTATACAATAGATACAGTTGTTTGTCAATATTTTCTAAAAACATTTATTTATGAAGATTTTATTTTTTTGTGACTAGATATATGCTATAATATAGACATTAATTATCATTTTTATGGAGGAATTTTATGATTTCTATTATAGTTCCTATTTATAACGAAGAAACAACTATTCGAGACTTTATTTACAATTTATACTGTTTATACGACATTAAAAAACATGAAGTTATTTTTGTAGATGGTGGCAGCAAAGATAAAACTTTAGATATACTAGAAGAACTTTCTTATTTTGGGTATTCGTACCATGTTTCTGTTAAGAAAGGACGTGCAAATCAGATGAATTTTGGAGCGGAAATTTCTCGCGGTGATATACTTTGGTTTATTCATGCCGATAGCGTTCTTCAAAAAGATGTTATACAAAAAGTTATTGATTGCCCTACTGAGGTTGGCTGTCTAAAAATTAAATTCTATCCAAATAGTTTTCCTATGCGTGTTAATTCTATTGTTTCTAATATGCGCGCAAGTATTACTAACCTAGCTTTTGGGGATCAAGCATTGTTTCTTTCTAGACAAGCTTTTGAAAAAGTTGGAGGATATAAAGATATGCCAATTATGGAAGATTATCGAATTTCAGAAGATTTAAGCGCTAATGGATATAAAATTACAGTTATCGATTCTTCTGTGACAACCTCTACACGTCGCTATAAAGGGCATGTAAAAAAAACTATGTGGCAAATGCAAAAATATCAAAAAATGTATCGTCGTGGTGTACCTGTAGAAGAAATCGCCAAGACGTATCGTGATATAAGATAAGTTTTAATAAAAGATTTCCTCCGATTTAATTGAGAAGAAATCTTTTTTATTTTATATATAATTTGTCATTTCTTTGATTATTTTTCTATTCTGATTTATAATGAAATTATATATTTTTTAAAGGAGAGAATAAATATGGCTGATTATTTTAAAAAGAAACATTTAATAGAGTTTGGAGAAGGTAAATTCGGTGAGGATGCTGCTGAACATTGGAAAAACTTTATGAATTATTACGGTAATGTAATGGCAGAAGGTGAATTAACATCACGTGAAAAAGCTCTTATAGCTCTTGCTGTTGCACATTCTGAAGCTTGTCCTTACTGCATAGACGCCTACACTAGTACTTGTTTAAGTGAAGGTTGTGATCAAGATCAAATCGCTGAGGCTATTCACGTTGCAGCAGCTATGAAAGCAGGAATTACTTTAGTACACGGTCTTCAAAGTAAAGAGCTTTCTGACAAACTTACTAACTAGGAACTATTATGTCAGAGTTAAACATTCCTAAATTCTTCGATATGGTAGAAGACAAACAATACTTACTTGCCGAAGAATATCCTGATACAATGCAAATAAATGTCGGGAGTTTATGTAACATAACTTGTAGTCACTGTCACGTAGATGGTGGGCCTCATAGAAAAAATAATATGGTGCGTGAGACTTTCGAACAAATTATTGAAGCATTCAAAGTTGGTAACTATAAAATTATGGATATAACAGGTGGCGCTCCTGAAATGAACCCTAACTTTAGATGGTTTTTAAAAGAAATTTCAAAATACGCAAAAACAGTTATGGTTAGAACAAACTTAGTTATTTTAGCTGTACCCGCATATAGTGATATTCCTGAATTATATCGTGATTTAAAAGTCCAAGTTATCGCATCTCTCCCCTACTATAATGAAAAAGTTGTTACTAGACAACGTGGTAAAGGAGTTTTCCCTAAATCTATAGAGGTATTACAACGTCTAAATGAACTTGGTTATGGTAAAGAAGAAGATTTAGTTATTAATTTAGTCTACAATCCAAATGGAGCATATTTACCACCAAAACAAGAAGCTCTAGAAAAAACTTATAAGAAAAAACTTTTTGATAACTTTGGAATTGTATTTAATAACTTATTTGCAATTACAAATAACCCTATTGGGCGTTTTTCTGAATTTTTACATCGTGAGGATTTATATGCAGACTATATGAATAAACTTTTCCGAGCATATAATCCAGCTACATTACCTGGACTTATGTGTCGTAATATGATTTCTATTGGTCCAGACGGCTCTCTTTATGATTGTGATTTTAATTTAATTGAAAAACTAAACGTTTCTGGAGAAATACAGCATGTTAGCCAACTTACCAAAGAACATATTGGTGTTCGTAGAATTAGAACAGGTATGCATTGCTACGGTTGTACAGCTGGAGCTGGTTCTTCTTGAGGTGGCGAAACTTGTTAACATAGGTTATGTTAATTATTAAAAATAAAACAAGAAATATTCATTTTCTACTAGTATTAAAATGAATATTTCTTATTTTTTCTACATTCTCTAATTATTTAATATGAAGTTAAGAGTGCTCTTAATTTTGATATTTTTCTTCTTTTTTATCTTCTTTGGGGCGTTCTATCTCATCATATTTTGGAGTTATCTCCTTACCTTCAATAATGCTTTTAATCCATTCTAATTGATTTGGAGATAAAATTAATCCACCTGAGCGATTTTGTCCCCCATTTTGGTGAATACCTATCACTTCTCCTTTATCATTAAGTATTCCTCCTCCACTCATACCTGGTGCCCCACCTTGATACTGTACACCATATGTATTTTTTGCATATTGTTGTTCTAACTCTACTGACACATCTTTAAGATGAGTATATTTTCCTTTAGGATAACCATAAACATTTAATTTATCCCCAACATTAACTTTATTATAATTTGAAGTCAAACTAACATACTGATTATTATTAACATTTGGTAGTTTTATCACAGCTAAATCATTAATATATCCTCTAGGATACTCTTTTTTATTATAAAAATGAATATCTTTTGCACTAAACGTTCCTTTTTTCCCATCCGGTGTTATCCACTCATAAATATTTTCTTTTTCAGATCCTATTAGCTCCCCTGTCATATTATCTTTAGAACTAGTAATAAAGTTATGCGCTACTGATAAGAGTACATTAGGCGATATAAAAGTTGCTGAACCTACACCTGAGTTTTCTATATTGTTTGATATAAATCTCATATTGAGCATTGCACTAGCATTCTTTTCCATAATATTTTCTTTTGGTAATTTATCTGTTTCAGGTTTTAATGGTTCAATCTTTCCAGTATATTCTGGTTTTTCTAATTTCTCAGGTTCTACTATTGCTCCTGATTGTTCTCCTGTGTATGCTAGTTTTTCTACCTTCTCAGGTTCTACTATCGCTCCTGATTGTTCTCCTGTATATTCTGGCTTTTCTATCTTCTCAGGTTCTACTGTTGCTCCTGATTGTACCCCTGTATATTCTGGTTTCTCTAATTTCTCTGGTTCTACTATTGCTCCTGATTGTTCTCCTTTGTATTCTGGTTTAATTATATTCCTATTTCTTGAACCCTCACTAGAATCACTATTTCTTATATTTTCCAATGCCTTATCAGTTTTATTTATTTTAAAATTAGTATATTCATTTTTTATAAATCCTACATAATTATACCCAGGAATTTCTATTGGATTTGGTAATTTTCCACTTTTCAACACACTAAAATCTGTATTATACACTGATAACTTTAAACTATCCATTGCGATAACAGGTCTTTGCAAAATACTTATACCTAAACTTGTAACCAACATTACTGATAATACTTTATACTTTTTATTTTTTCCACGAGTAACAGCTACTACTAACATGCCTACTACTCCAGCAAGTAAAATACCATTTAATCCAGTATGTATTCCTGTATTAGGGAGAGTACTTAACTTTATTTCTTGAGAAGGTTTATAAACTAAATAATAAGTTTCTTCATTCGATTCTGCAACTTTAGGAAGCTCTTTTACTATTAATTCTTTTTCTTTTTGTGTTAATTCATCGTCACTAACATATCTATAATGTATATTTAATTTATCTTCTGCTTTAGCATAATTATTACTAATTTGTGTATTATCTAATATAAACATTCCAAGAGTAGCTGAAATAACTCCTATAGTAAATTTTCTAATAGTATACTTACTATATTTTTGATCAAAAAAGTTTTTCATTTACATTCTCCTTTTTTATAACTTATGTTCTCTCATAATTTAACATATTAATTTTAATTCTTTTATTTTAAAAAAGCAAGAAAATAGTATTTTAATGTGTATTTAACTGCTCATTAAGTTTTAATAAAAATATACATGTAATAAAAAAGAATCTAGTTTTAGATAATCCAAAACTAAATTCTCTATATAATTTTTAATTTAAATTTTTGAGATAAACTCATAAAATTTAAATTATTTTCTTTCTTCTATTACTCTTACTAAATCTTTAATAGCAACAATATTTTCTGCATCTTCATCAGAAAATTCAAATCCGTATTTTTCTTCAATATCCATTACTACATCGGCGATATCAATTGAATCAGCATCTAAATCCTCATTAAGTTTTGATTCTAATGTGATTTTTTCTGGTTCGATTTTTACATATCTTGTAATTATTTCTTTTACTTCTTCTAAAATTGCCATTTTTTATTCTCCTTTTTCCATTGTTTCTATCATTATATCATAAAGTTTTGTTTTGTGTATTTGTTTTGCTTGTTGAACAGCATAATATAGTGCATTTTCATCAGCAGCACCATGAACTTTTATTGTAGGTTTCTTTATTCCAAGTAAAAATGCTCCACCATATTCACTGTAATCAAATTTTTTCCTAAATGCATTAATACCTTTTTTTACTAATAATGCCCCTATTTTAGTTTTTAAGTTCTGTAAGAAAATTCCTTTTATCATTTTTCCTAATGACTTCGCAACTCCTTCTATAGTTTTTAATAAAACATTTCCTGCAAAGCCTTCAGCCACTACTATATCAAATTGATGCTCTAGTATTTCTCGACCTTCTATATTCCCTTTAAAGTTTACTACTTCGGCCTTCATAAGTTTATGTGCATCCTTATAAACTTTGTTACCTTTACTTTCTTCAACGCCTACATTCAACAATGCTACGCTCGGTGTTTCTATATTATAAATGTACTTCATATACAATTGACCAAGTTTTGCATAATTAAGTAGATCGTCCGGTTTTGCCTCAACATTCGCCCCAAGATCTGTTAATAAAAACTTATGATCTGACCTTGTTGGTAGTAGAGAAGCTAAGCCTGGTTTTGAAATACCCTCGATACGACCAATCATAAATACTGAACTTGCCATAAATGCACCTGTACTTCCTCCAGAAATAGCCACATCTATTACTTGATTGTTTAAATCATCTAACATTCTAATCATAGACGCATCTTTTTTCTTTCTGTGAACCCGTGCCGAATCATCTGACATATATACTTCTTCTGTACAAACATTTTTTACAATATTTTCGGTTTTTGTTACTTTTATTAATGTTTCTTCCAATCCATAAACATATAATTCTACTTCGCTGTCTTTATAGTTATTTACAAAGTTAATAATTCTTTCTGGGTTATCTATCCCTAAAATATCTATTCCTATTTTCATAATATTATGCACTCTCTTCTCCTACTAATTTAGCTTCAACAACAAATCTACTCTCCCATTCTCCTGTTTTAGGATTATAATTATCGCAAGTGAATAATGTAAGTTTTTTAGGTTGATCTTTATGTTGCTCTAGTATTTCTACCTGTGTTGCAGCCACATCATATAATTTACTTACCTCATATGTACGTAGCTTATCTTTTGAAATAATTTCAATTTTAGCACCCATTTTTATTTTGCTAAGATTATTAAATCTTATACCTACTCCTTGAACACTATGCCCAGCTATCACAACATTTTGAGCATCTAATGTTGAGGGCTCTTGCGCTGTCGCAACACCATTAATCAAGTTAATCTCTGTGACATCTTGAAATATTGGTTCTTGAATATTTACAGAATCAATTTTCAAAATTCCTAACATAGAGTCTGTTAATTTTATTTTCGAGGCATTATCAGTAAATAATTTTTGCCACCAAGGTATATCTACCTCTCCTTTACCATTTTTGTACGCAGTTATTATTTTATTGTTAGCATTTCCTGTTAAGTACTCTCTAATTTGATTTTTAAAAATAAGTACTACCGAAGTAAGTAATAATACTGCAATAAGAATATTTATTAATCTATTTTTCCACTTTTTACTCATCTATTCCTCCTATATTGTTGTTTCTTCTAAACCTACATACTGAAGTAACCTATTCTTATTATCTGTTACTTCTATAATTTTTAGAGCTAATCTTTTAGCTAAATACATAAGATCTACATCATTAATTAAATCTGCAACTTTAAAACTTGGAACACCGCTTTGTTTCGTACCAAAAAAATCTCCAGGACCTCGTTGCTTAAGATCAAACTCTGCAATCTTAAATCCATCATTTTCCAAACACATAATATCTATTCTCTCACTTTTTGAATCAGTTATCAAGATGCAATATGATTGAAACTTACTTCTTCCTACACGTCCTCTAAGTTGATGCAATGTCGCAAGTCCAAATCTATGTGCATCAACCACAATCATAAATGTTGCGTTAGGAACATTTACTCCTACTTCTATTACCGTTGTTGATATTAAAATATGTATCTCTTTATTTAAGAATCTTTCAACTATCTCATCTTTTTCTTTATTACTCATTTTACCATGTAGAATAGCTATTTTATATGAATCTGGCAAGTATTCTTTTATCTTCTCATAAATATCTTCTACATTTTGAAGATCCATCTTTTCTGATTCTTCTATTAATGGGCACACTACATAACCTTGTCGATCGTTGTCAAGCTCCATCATAATATTATCTAAAACTTTATAAAAACTCTTGTTATTTGCTTTATATGTTTGAACTTTTTTACGACCTGCTGGAAGTTCATCTATTGTTGAGACTTTTATATCAGTAATTAATGTTATCGCAAGACTGCGAGGAATTGGCGTTGCAGTCATCATTAATGAGTTTACCGCCTCTCCTTTATTACTTAAAATTTTTCGTTGTCTAACACCAAAACGATGTTGCTCGTCAGTAATTACATATTTCAAATTTTTAAATATGACATCATCTTGAATTAAAGAATGTGTCCCAATTAATAATTCTACTTCACCTACTTCAAGTAAACTTAAAATTTTGTTACGTTCTTTTTTAGGTGTGTTACTTGTTAACAGTGCTATTGATATATTTAGTTCTTTGAAAAATTCAAAAAAAGTTTCAAAATGTTGATTAGCAAGAATTTCTGTTGGCGCCATAATAGCTGCTTGATATCCAGATTTTATAACTCCATACAAAGTTGCGGCTGCTACAGCTGTTTTTCCACTTCCTACATCACCTTGCAACAATCTATCCATTTTATAAGGTGTATTTAAATCAGCTGCAATCTCGTCTATTACTCTTTTTTGAGCATTAGTCAGACTGAACGGAAGTTGTTGTGTAAATTCTTGAATATCATTGTTATTTATACAAATTCTGTATCTTTCATCTTCTAACCTACTATTTATATTTTGCAACTGTAATTTCAATTGATAATTAAATAGCTCATGAAAAGCATACATTTTACGTGCTTTATCAAACTGCTCAACATCTTTTGGGAAATGGAGTGTATATAAGATTTTTTCCAGTTTCCAAATTCCTTTGAAGTTTTCAGGGACTAAATCTAAAATAACATTTTCTTCATCAATCATATTAAATGATTCTTCTACAAGCTTTATAAATCTTTTTTGAGTTATTCCTTGTTTTAAATGATAAAACACTTCTATTTTATCATTATTTTCCGCTTTTTCTTCTTTTCCGAAAGAAATGCTAGAAGCTGTTATCGTATTATTAGCTTTGTTATAGATTCCCTTTACTACGATATCTCGGCCTTCTAAAAGATTCTTTTTAAGATAATGTTGATTAAAAAACACTATTTTTATACTTCCTGTTGGGGTAGATAATGAAAAGAATGAACGACTTCGTTTATTTCCATAAAACTGTGTACTAACACGTGTTTCTACTTTCCCTGTTGCAACTACTTTTTCATTATCTTTAACAGACATAGAAAAATCAGTAGAACTAGACACTCTGTAAGGAATATTATACAATACATCACGAATAGTATATATCTCTAATTCGTTCAATGTTTGTAGATATTTTTTTCCTACGCCTTTTATAGTTTCTACTGATTTTTCCAATATATTAATCATTACCGAATAATAAACTCCTATATTTTTCTCCAGTTTTTGTAATTGCCAAGCCACCTCTGGCTGTTTCCTTTAATGTTGTTGACATTTCTAAACCAATTTTATACATAGCTTCTAATACTTCATCAGCAGGGATGCGGCTTTTTATTCCCGCAAGTGCCATATCTGCTGCCATCATCGCTATAGATACTCCTGCTGCATTACGTTTTACACAAGGAACTTCAACCAACCCAGCTACCGGATCACAAACAAGACCAAGCATATTTTTTAAAGCAATTGCAAATGCATGTGCACTTGTTTCTGCATCTCCTCCCATAGCTTCGACTATTGCCGCTGCTGCCATCGCACTAGCTGAACCTATCTCAGCTTGACAACCGCCTTCTGCTCCAGAACAAGATGCATTATTAGCAACAACAAATCCAAAAGCACCTGCTGTAAATAGCATTCTTAATTGTGTTTCTTCATCTATATTAAACTTTTGCTTTAAAGCATGAACACAACCAGGTAACACACCTGCTGATCCAGCGGTAGGTGTTGCACAAATCAATCCTAGTGAAGCATTAACCTCATTAGTAGCTATTGCAGCAGCAACCCCCGTCAAAAAATCTTTTCCTGTAATTGATTGACCACTTTCTATATAAGTTTGTAACTTTTTAGCATCTCCTCCGGTAAGCCCAGTTTTTGAACTGACTCCTGCTAGACCTTCTTCTACTGCCTGCATCATTACTGATAAATTACGTTTCATTAATTTTTCTACAGCAGCACGACTAACACCATTTAACTCAACTTCTTGTTCAATCATAAGTTCTGAAACAGGTTTTTTCTCATATTTTGATTTTTCTACTATATCTTCTAAACTTATAAACATAGCGTTTCCCCTATAATTTATCTGCAAATTTTACTTCATTTACATATTCTAGATTAGCTATTCTCTCTACTTGTTTAGTACTAATTTCTTCCAAAACTTCCACTACTAGTAAATTTACTCCTTCTAATATTGAATCAGAAAAATTATCACTTACTTTATTATCTCCAAATATATTATTTATTTCTGAAAGCAAATGTATTTTATTTTTTTCTCTAAACTTGTAAAAAACAAAGTAACTAGGAAAGTCTCCAGAGAGATTTACGTCAAATCCTAATAATTCGAAAATAACCATTTTCCCTCCACCGATTGATTTTCCTATTAAATCCAGACTATGTCTACCTGCCTCTACTTCAAGTTTGGCGGTATTTGGATGAATATGCTCGACTTCACTTTCTATAAATTCGAAATCTATTCCTGCTTCTTTAGCGTCTTCTAAACTAGTTCTAATGCGCTTATCTGAGGTATTGTATCCTAACAATCCCCCTATTAACGCTATATCTGTTCCATGTCCTTTATATGTCTCTTTAAATGAGCCATATAATGTTATTTTTATTTTTTCAGGCTGATGTCCAAATATATATCTGGTAAATAATCCTATTCTTACAGCTCCAGCTGTATGTGAACTCGACGGACCTACCATTATTGGTCCTATAATATCAAACACACTTCTATATTTCATATTTACACCTCCAATATTGTAGGTAATATTACAGGTTTTCTCCCAATCTCTTGTTCTAAAAATTCTCCCAATTTTTCTACTATTTGATGGCGTATTTGATATACTCCAACTTCTTCATCAGAAAGTATATTTAAAACTGTATCTTTTACAACGCCTTTACATGCTCCAAACAATTCCATAGATTCATTTATATTAACAAATCCTCTGCTAATTATATCCGGATTATTAAGTAATTTTTTATTTTTAAAATCTAGTGCAACTGATACGACAATTACACCTTCTTCTGATAGTTCTTTTCTATCTTTTATAACAACGCTTCCTATATCTCCAATTCCAAGACCATCTACGTACACATCGGATGCCTCAAATTTTCCTGCAATACGAGCGCTGTCACTTGTTAAGGCTAGTACCTCACCATTTTCCATAATAAATGAATTTTCTAATGGAATATCACATTCAGCAGCTGTTTGAGCATGAATAACTTGCATACGATATTCACCATGAATAGGCATAAAATACTTAGGTTTAATTAATCTAAACATTAATTTTTGTTCTTCTTTTGATCCATGTCCAGAAGTATGGACATTATTGACGCTAGATGTAATTACATTAGCACCCAGTTTTGACAATAAATCTATATTCTTATTAATTGATAATGTATTACCTGGAATAGCTGAACTTGCAAAAATTACCGTATCTGTTGGCATTATAGTAATCTTTTTATGCGTACCGTTAGCAATTCTACTAAGCGCAGCAAGTTCTTCTCCTTGAGTTCCTGTACATAAAATAAGAAGTTTATTTGGGTCTACTTGATTTAAATATTTGCTATTAACAAAAGTGTCCTTCGGTGCTTTAATGTAGCCTAACTCTGTACCTATTTTGATAGCTTTCTCCATCGAACGACCAAAGACAACAATCTTTCTTCCATGTTCTATACATGCTTCAACTACCTGCTTAACACGATAAACGTTTGAAGCAAATGTAGCAAATATTACACGGTGTTTTTCTTTACGAAGTATATTGGAAATTGTTTTTCCTACTTCTTTCTCACTTTGTGTAAACTCTCCTCGTTCAGAGTTAGTTGAGTCTGAAAGTAAACATAATACACCTTCATCACCGATTGCTGCCATTTTGTGAAGATTTGTTCCTTGTCCTACTGGAGTAAAGTCAAATTTGAAATCTCCTGTATGAACGATATTCCCTTGTGGAGTATTAACTATAACTCCGAAAGAATCTGGAATAGAGTGCGTTGTATTATGAAATGACACTTTTAAATATTTAAACTCTAAAATAGTATCTTCATCAATAACATTTAATTCTGCTCTTGCCAATAAATTATGTTCTTCTAATTTTGATCTTATTAATCCAATAGCAAGAGGTCCTCCATAAATAGGTAGACTCACTTTTCTTAGTAAAAATGGTAAGCCGCCTATATGATCTTCGTGACCATGAGTTATTACTAAAGCTTTTATTTTATCTATGTTTTTTTCAATATATGAGTAATCAGGAATTACATAATCGATTCCTAAAATATTATCTCCAGGAAACTTCACTCCCGCATCGATAATAATTATTTCATCACGATATTGAATAGCGTAAGTGTTTTTCCCTATTTCGCCTAGTCCACCAATAGCAGCTACACCTACTTCATTTTTTTTAATGATTTTATCCATTAACTTTCTCCACTTTAAAATCTTCCGCTTGTTTTTCAAATTCTAAATAAGCATCGCTTAATTCTTGAACAAGCTCTATGTTGTAATTTCTGTCATCCAAGTATTTTCTAACTGCAGGAACTCCATCAGCTTCTACAAATAATACTTGCGTATTCTCCCTTACTGGAATTTCTTTTGAATTTTCTTGGTAAAATACTTTAAATACTGGCATTAATTCTCTCCTATCATTTCTTTTAATATACTTAATGTATAATCTATTTCTTTTTTAGTTGTGTTTATGTTTATAAACGAAAATTGAATTATATTTCTTTCTGCTAAGTATGAGCTCTTATAATGAATAAATACATTATTTATCGCAAGTGAAGCCCCTATATTAAGCGAAGAAATACTTTCAGGAAGTTCTACCGTTATTATAACAGGTGATACTTCATTTTTCTTAATTTTCATAATCGGAAGGCCTAAAGCTTCTAACCCTTCTTTCATATAAGCATACTTACTTTGAACTTTTTCATATCTTTCATCAGTTTCAAATGCATCTAAAGCTGTGTTTAAAGCTTCCATTAAAATTGATGGTTGTGTAAATGGTATAGAAACCATCTTATTCGCATAATGCAAGTCTAAGTATAATGGTGTATTGTCCAACGGCACCAATTCACAATTTGATCCGACCACTGCAAGACCTGCAACAGAACAAAATGCTTTTCCTGATGAACATGCAACATAATCTACATTTCTATAACTGTACTTGATCGCTCCAACCGCTGATACAGCATCAACAGCTAAAACCTTATTATGTTTTTCTTTTACAATTTCTGTTATTTTATCTAAATCATTTAAAATTCCAACACTAGTTTCATTATGAACTAAATAGACAAAGTCATAATTGTCCTCAGATAACTTTCTATCTAATAATTCTAAATCAAAACTCTCTCCAAAACCTACGCTATAATCGTCTATATTTAGACCATGGCGCTTGCTTTCACGTATTAGTCTATTTCCAAACTCACCATTTGCAAGAACTAATCCATTACTAAGCCCACGTCCCTTTAACTGAGCCATAATAGCTTCATTAGCTAAAGTAGCTGAACCATGAAGTATAGTTGCACACTTAACATCAAGGATTCTTTCTAATTTGGCCAAAGTATCTTTTGTCAATGTAACAAACTCATTACTTCTATGTGAATACAGTTTTTTTGATAATTTACCAACCACATCATCCGATAAATCTACTGGACCAGGTAAAAAATTGATACGTTGAGCTGCTGCAAGTCTATTAATAATTTTATTTTCAGTAGTCAAATCTAAATACATCGGCATATATTCTGCATCTTTAGTACCTACATTTTCGTGGAACTGAACAAAACCTATATGTTTGTATAATTTTTCTTGTCTCACTGTTCCCGAAATAAAGACGATATCATAAGAGTTTTGAATAATATAATTAAATGTTCTTTGAATTAATTCTGTAAAGACCTTTGTTTTTCTATATTGATGTTTTATTGACAATAATCGAATCTCTACGGGTTTTCTATATTCCCCTTTGTAATATGTATCTATATTATTCAACTTATCATCTAAAGAAAATGGACGTATATCAGATAGCGAAATCATTCCAATTACTTCATTCTCTTTTTTTGCTATTATATATATGTTTTTATCATGAAATTTATCTTTTAATTTTTTAGCTTCATTTTTTTCGTGCTGAGGAATTTCATCAACAAATGTTTCATAATTTAACTTGAAAATTTGTTCATATTCTTCTTGTGTATTTGCTATTTTATATATCATAATTTTTCCTCATTACTTTATTGGTTAAATTTTCCCTACACTATATCTTACCATATTTATGACTATTTTTCAATTAAGCGTGCTAGAAAACTTGATAATTATTGTCCAAACTTAATCCCACTTCATAGCTATTTATTTTTATGATGAAAAATAAAAAAACCCAACAAAAAGTTGAGTTTTTCTCTTTAAAATTAAAGAATACGTTGATTTTTTAGAGCTGTAATAACGTCTGTTAATTCATAGATAGCTTTTGCTTCGATGATTTTTTTCAATTTAGCAGCTTTAAATCCTTTAGATTTTTTACCACCCATAACATCTGCAATACCATCTTTATGTCCTAGAGAACATACAACACCACGGTTAATATATTTGAAGTCTCCAACTGGTTTTCCACTAATACGAGCACCTACGTAAGCTCCCATTTGGTTAGCAATTTGTGCTGTAGTTGGATATGGTCTTTCTTGACCTGTTTCGATAAACGCTGCACAGTCACCTACTATATAAATGTCTTCCATTCCAGGAACAGTTAATTGTTGAGTTGTTACTAAACGACCACGTTTTGATAATTCTGGGAAAGTTTCATCCATAAGTTTATTACCACGAACTCCAGCAGTCCATACTAATGTACTAGCTTTTAGTTCTTTTCTTTCTCCATCAACTTCAATAATAAAGCTGTCTGCAGTTGCACCTTTAATTCCAGCACCTAAAATAATTTCAATTCCGTTATCTTCTAAGTATTTTCTAGCATAATCACTATATTCTTTAGTAAACATTGGAAGTAATGTTGGAGCCGCATCTAATCCATAGATTTTAACTAATTTTTCATCAATTCCATATTTAGAACATAATTCTTTTTTACGGTGTACCAATTCACCTAAAAACTCCATACCAGCAAGACCTGTTCCACCTACGATAACAGAAATATCTTTAACATCTTTTTCTTCACTAGTAGCATATTTTCTGAAGTTATCTTCTAGAGTAGCTGCAATTTTTTCTGCTGCTAATACATCTGCTATTGGCATAGCATTTTCTGCCATTCCTTCAATACCAAATGTTTCTGGTTGGAATCCTAATCCAATTACTAATACATCATAATCAATTTCATGTTTTTTAGTTAATACTAATTTTTTCTCAGTATCAATTTTAATAACTTCATCTTGTACAAAACTAACTCCTGGTGTAACTACATCTTTAATATCGATACAAATGTCTCTTGATGGAATGTTCCCAGCAGAAACTTCGTGTAAGTTAACAGTATCATAGTGATATGAATTTTTATTAACTAATGTTACTTTTACCTCTCCAGCTTTAGCAGCTTTTTTTAATCCTTTTAATGTTGTTAGTCCTGCATAACCAGCACCTAAAATTACTACATTTTTCATAGTATACTTTCTCCTTTTAATTATTTGTTATTAACAGCAGCAACCACTTCCGCAGCAACCGCCTTCTTCATCATCATATATTTCTATCATGTTAGGATTGTGAAGTGTGAATTCACTTCCAAATTCATCCTGTACATAGTCAATTTCAAGACCTTTAAGAAGCAGCTCGTCTTCTTCATTTACAAGAACTTTTAATTCTCCAAAGTTATAGACTTTATCTCCTTCTTCCACTTCATCTTTTATATCAATAGCATAGTGCATTTGAGTACCTTCTAAAGCAATAGCTATTTTCAGATAACTATCACGTTTATCAGCATCAAACAACAACTCTTGAAATTTCTCTACAGCTATATCTGTTATTAAGATTAGTTGCTCTCCTGTATTTGTCATAGAATTTTCCCTCTTTATTTTTATTTTCTATATATTATTATAAACGTTTTTATAAGAAAATAATAGTAACTTGCTTACTTTTTATTAATTTATTTAATATGTTGATTTTTTAAAAATTTACAAGTATAATTAGGTGGAGAGAGGTGTTTATATTTTGGATAAAAAATATTATGATACAGTGGATAAAATTAAGTTAGAATTAGAAAAAATTCGTCCTAAATTAATAGCTGATGGTGGAAATATTGAATTTATTAATTATAAAGATGGTATTTTAAAAATAAGATTTTTAGGGGAGTGTGCGCATTGTGAACTTTCGCATATCACTTTGAAATTTGCTATTGAAAAAAACATAAAAGAAAAAATACCAGAAGTGAATAAAGTTATCGAAGTCAAGATGAGTGTTGTTTAATTTCTCATCTTTTTTATTTTGATGTTTATTTTTCACATAAAAAAAAGCAGGATAAACTACCCTGCTTTTTCAGACGTCCCAGAAGGGATTCGAACCCCTGACCGACGGCTTAGAAGGCCGTTGCTCTATCCTGCTGAGCTACTGAGACATTATTTAATTAGTACTTAATGAAAGTACCTTAATAGTATATCAACATTTCTATATTATGTCAATACTTTTCTAAAGAAATTGGAGAAGTTTCTAAACCTCTCCAATTTATAAAAAATTATCTTCTTAATCCTAGAGTATATTTTTTATATAATATAGAAGAAACTAATATTTTCTAAAGTCTATTTTATGAGGTTTTTGCTTAGTGTAATTTTCTGTAAAACCTTATAATTTATTAAATATCGTTACAAACTCGTTACCAAAACTAATTTAATTATCTAGCGCATATCAAAAAAATTAATAGGGATTTTTAAAAAAAAAACATCAATCTTTTCTTTCCTTACGCTCCTTACGCTCCTGGATTAGCTGCTCAAACTCTGCAATAGCGATCCATATTCTTATTTTTTGTCAATAAAAAAGAACTCCCACGTCAGAACGTATCTGCCTTTAAAATAGAAGTGGGAGCGTTGGTATCTGTTATTAAAATAGAAAAGAAGTAGCTAGCTAGTTCTACTTCTCACGGTGGGCACAGCCCTCGAATCTGTATATATTATATCATATTTTTACTTTTTTAACAATAAAAAATACCCCCTAATTAAAGGGGGTGTAATAGCGTCTTTAATTATAAATTTTTACTTTTTAAAACTAATCTAGGTATCTCCACGTACCATAATTAGTACCTGTTTCTAGTTCCATGCTTGCTACATAACGTCTTTCTCCGCTGTGTGATACGTAAGACAGCCATTCATAGCCATTAGCGTAACAATATTCAGTATAATTAAACTCTTCTCCTGTTTCATAAGTAGCTACTATTTCAGCATCTAATGAAGGCTCTGAACGGACGTTAAGTTTATCAACTGTAACTGTAAATACTCTAGCTTTATCTAATGTTTGTAACCCAGAGTCTGCATTATTGTCAGCAGGTGTATCATCTGTTGGGAAATAGAACCAACCAACTATTCCGTCAAAGTTACGAGTCATATACCTAGCAGGTCCACCGACATATAAGCTATCTGCATTACCATCAACATTTTGCTCTACTGTTTTCATTGTATATCCATCAGAGTCTTCGATTACAACCCCTGTATGTCCGTAAGGATGTCCATATAAATATGTAGTATCCATCACAAATACAGCACCAGCTCTCGGCTTACTGTTTATATTTCCTACTTCGTTGTATTCAACTTTGTAACCTAAAGATGCAGCACTATTTAATAAATCAATAGCATTACCTCGAAGTTGTTTTCCAAAATATTTAACACTTAAATAGTTTGGTTCATCAACACATTGAGTTCCATATGCTCCATCTTGGTCTACTCCAATACCTAAATCTGCTAATCTACATACTTCAACTACTAAATCTTTTGTTCTAACCATCTTTTATTCTCCTTTTTCTTCTTTTTCTTCTTTTAAACCTTTATAAACTTGGTGCATACCTGTTGCACTCAAACCACTTACTATACCAATTATTATATTTTGTCCACTAAAACCGTTCAATACTATCATTAAAATAGCACCTATCATCCCCAACACTAAAGGGATGTAATTATTAGGTAGCTTAGGTACGCTTGATTTTAGCGTGTTTCCAATTAACCAACATAATCCAACTATCATTGGACTAATAAATTGTTGTAATTCTGTCATATTATTTCTCCTTCATCATCATTTTATCGAATTTTCTATTAAGATTTTCTATATCTTTTACAAGGGTATTGACACGAGTGTTTAACTCGATAATAACATCATCTCTTGTTTCAATCTTTTCAATCCTTTTTTCTAACTTATCAATTAATTTAGCATTACTTGTTGACGTATGCTCCAATAAGTCAATTCTCATTAATTGTGAGTCTGATTTGTTTTTAAAACTCAAAGCAACTCCTATCAACGCTATCGCAAGCGATATAATAGGTATTAATTCATTAAATGGCATCAATCTACCTCCTTGTACTAAATTTAAAAGAGCAAGATTACTCTTGTCCTTTCTTCTCTTCCGCTTCTTTTAAAATTCTATCTACTTCTTGTTGAACAACTTCTCTAAGATTACCAATATTAGGAACATCTTCAATCGTACGTCCACCGCCGATTATTCTTTCTACATGAAGTCTAACTAAAAAATCAGTAGGTTTAAATCTTAATCTACTTGGTCTCATTACTCTCAATACCCCCTTCGCTGTGTGATACCCCATCGCTATTGTGTTCATTATTTCCATTTTTTTCTCCTCCTTCTTCTTCCTCAAACATTTCTTGAATTGCATCCATTATTGTTTGAAACATACCTGCCATTGCATCATTTAATTGTCCTTTGGTAATGTATCTTCCATTTTCATCTTCTAAATCTTCTTTTTTATTATTCTCTCTTGTTAAAGTTATTTCTTTGTATTTAGTAGACTCTTCAGAAGGCTTCCATACCTCAACTGATGTATGTTCTTCTAATACTTCAAATAGTCGATTATCATATTTAAACTTATCTCCTACTGAATAATCAACTCCTACTTCATAAGAGTCAAACGCATCAATGATAACATCTCTATTATCATTAATAGTATTTGCATCTAGTACATTTAATAATAAAGTCATCAGTAACTTATCATTACCTTTGTTAACCTTATTAACTAATTTATGCAATGCTTTTTCCCTTGCTTTATGGTCTACATTGCCATTTCCTAAAACAATCATTTGACGAGTTAAATTAGCATATTCTGTGATTAATGCCGGTGTAGAGTCACCCTCGTACATTTGAATTGCTAATTGACGTTTTATTTCCTCTAATATCTCGTTATCTGATACCGTTGCGAATTTCCCCGGTAAATCTACTCCACCATTTAAAAAAACAGCACCCTTTCTTAACGAGAACTGAACACTAACACTTTTATATCCCCCTGCTTCCGGAACAGGTGTTCTATCAATAAGTTCTAATGCCATTAGTTTTCCTCCTTAGATTTTAACTCATCGACTAGCTCTTTTAGTTCCTTATTAGAGTCAATCAATTCTTTCAACTCTTTAAGTTCCTCAACTTCTTCTGTGAGTTGTAGATAAGCTACTCTGTAATGAGCAAGCTCTACTGTTTTCTCGCTTAATTCTTGAGCTATTAAATGAATAGGTTGTATTATGTTATCTTGCATATTTTATTTCCTCGATTTCTTTTTTTATTTTTTTGTTTTCTTTCGATAGTTCCTGTACTGCCTTGATAAGATAAGGGATAGTGTCGAAGTAATTAATCCTTAAATAGTCCGTTGGTGTGTCCTTATCCTCAAAATGCTGGACTACTAAATTTTCATCAACATTTTCAACTTGTTGGGCAATAGCTCCTAACTTTTCAAACTTACCGTCTTTCTTCCAATTAAATTCAACCATTTCAATTTTATTAAGCGTATCAAGAGCATTAACTTTAGATGGTTGAATATTCTCTTTTAATCGCTTGTCAGAAACAGCGCTTTTAACTCTGTCAATCTGACCCCACCAAATAACAGTAGAGTTTGCCCCACCAACAGTTCCGAATACATCAGAGGCGCCTACATCAACTCCGTCTCCTTGCGCTCTCAATCTTCTTGAAAAATAACTGTCGCCGGTAACGTATAAAGCGTTAATATTCGCACGGTTGTTAACAATCATTGCCCCGTTATTCATCACGTACCAGGATTGAGGGCCTTCAACATTCCATTTGTTACCCCAGTTAACCCACAGTGCCGTTCCCTGCTCTCCGTTTGTACCATCACTCATTCCTATTTGGAATTGGTTAACTCCAGTTATCCATTTTCCGTAATTTGCGTGAGCGTTATCTCCTATTGAGAATGAACCAATTTTACCATTATAAGCGGCTAAAAGATTAGTATCTATTTGAGTAGAAGTTACCTTAACTGTTTGTAATTGATTAATAAATGCTCTTTTAGCAAACAATTCCGTAATAAAAGCACTATTAGCCAAGAATTTAATAATCATCGCATTATCAACATATAGATTGTTTGATTTAACTGCATTAGCTGCAAGTATTTCTGTAGTTATACTTCCAGCTTTATGATGTCCAGTTTCTAAAGTATTAGCTTTGATTTTTCTACCTTCAAGTGTTCCATCTAAAACCATGTTTCCCGTTACTCTAATAAGTGGACTTATTAAGTCAATGCTATCCGGTTGCACCTTCATAATACTAGCAATAGTTCTTCCATCAATCGTTTTTCCACTTCCTATCGTAATTCCATTAGATGTAATAGAAACATCTGATTTTTTTAAGACTTTATTATCAAGTTCACTAATCGCTAAATTAACCTTACCAGCTAACGTTGTTAATTGAGTTTTAATGTTTTCATTATAAAAATCTAGGATAGCACCAGTATTATTAAGTTTAATTTTTCCCCAAAGTTCACTGTTTTGGTCTCGCATCTGAATATCTAAATCTCTTAATTGTTTAAATATCCCACTTAAAGAATTGACTTTCCGCTCCGGAGCCATGTAAAATGTCGCTTCGTTCCCTTGTTCTAACTGAATGCGATTTAATCTAGTATCTCCGATACATCCCATGTGATGTATTTTGATTTTTTCCGTAGGAAGTTTAGGTATAAAGGTATATTGATACTTTCCATTTTTAAAAAGTGCTTCGTGTTTTCTATTTTGAATTTCTATATCCATAAATTACCCCCTTCCCCAAATTTCAAGTTTATCAATCATTCCTTCCGGTATCCTATCAAAATCAGCTTTCGTAGGAGTGAATTTAAAACCTCCCCACTCACCTCTCTCTTCATTTCCTTTTCCACCTTCTAAAGATTGAAAGTTAGTTACTTCAACGTTTCCTATAACTATTTTCGTAATATTTTTTATTTCTATATCTTCTTCGTAAGAGCGTATCAAATAAACCTCTGTTAAATGTTTTATTGAATATACATTATTCTTCGATAATAATAATATTATGTTCTCCCAAACTAATTTATCTCCAATAAATCTTTGAATAACTTTTTTATCGCCCACCATTATTTTCAATCTATCCATAATAGCACCTACTTAAATACATCATATATCGTATAAGGGTCTTTGACCGGTATTGCGTTGTATTGAGCTTCCGTTCCCGCCCAATATTTCATAGGTTGTTTGTTTTGTTGATTAATTATATTTTGACCAGCACTCCCGTTAGTTCCATCTCTACCGGGTTGTCCTCTATCCCCTTTAGCTCCGGGCTCTCCTCTATCTCCTTTGTCTCCTTTAAGATATTTTAGATTAGTAAATCTACTTCTACCATCTCCGACCTTTAAGTAGCCTGTATCGCTCTCTACACCTATTTCTCCGTCTAGGAGGATAAGAGAGCTACTTCGCCACTCGTTAGCTGTCATTCTTTTGTGTTGTACTCTTAAAGGTATTTTTTCTATTGACATCTAGTTAGCACCTCCATCTAATATATATTGTGGTTGTTCGTTCCACTCCCCTTGCCATTCTTTCATCCAGTCTTCTGTAAACTCTGGACGGTCATTAGCATCTGCTATCTTTTTAAAAGTTATATTAATATTCAAAACATTTTTATTAGATATTTCTACTGTTGTATATACCATCTCCAGCCAATCGCTAAGTAATAAGTTGTTATATGTAGAACTATAGACGTGAAGCAAGTCCACTTCTTTTGTTCCTTTTTCTAACACTTTATCCACTCTAGGATATAAGTTGTTTTTAGACACTAAACTTACTCTTGCGGTAAAAGGTAAAGGTTTATTAAACACTACTTTCACATCGGTAAAATCATGTGTTCTACACTCCGCTTCCCAACTTATCGTGTAAGATTTCCCTACTTCAAAACCATCTCCATTATGAGATAATTCAATATACGCTGTTCCTAATGGTATCTCTCGTTCGGTAGCACCTTCCAATCTATTTTTGTTGTAAGTAATACTATCATCAGTTCCTACCATTTTAACTGTATTTTCAGCTATTTGTTTAGTCTCTTCAATTTTCTTTCTAAGTTCATCTAAACTGCCGCCATCAAAGTTGGATAATTTGCTGTTAAACTCTTTTATAGTTGAGTTGACTTCTGTTTTGAAAGTGTTTATTTTAGTTTCTAATTCAATAGCTTTTTCTCGTTGGTCTTTCTCGACTTCAAGTTTTGCTTTTTCTATCCCAGATTTTACGGAATCCTCAATTTCTTTTGATTTTTCATTAAAGTATTTTTGAAATATTGCTTCTTGTTCTTCTAGTAAGGCATTAATTCTAGCATTTAAGCTATCTGTCTGGGTTTGAAGAGATTCTATTTTTGCATTAGTTCCACTATTAAAGCTAGCCCTACTATCTCCAACCTCTATTTCGTGATTTTCTTCAAGAATGACATCCCACACTACTTTTACTACTTTAGCATTTTCATTAATTATATTTAGATCTTGGTAAAATACTTTTAGCCTATCACATAAATCTACTTCTTCAAGCGCAGGAGTATCAAATATACCCTCTACTTTTGATAAGTCCTGGTAATTTAGCTTAAGATTTACACTAGGCACTCCTACATTATTACTTTTAATATAAGAATTAGCCTTATTTCTCAAATGCTCTACAGTTTTTAAATCTTCATCATTAGAAAAGTCAATCTTTAATATTCTTTTGTGCGTGAATTTTCCTACATGTGGACTATCAATTAAGATTTCAGGAAGAGTGATTAACTGTTCTCGATTATTGTCGTCTGTATATTTTTTAAAAGGGAATACAGTGGTATATGTTTCTAAAATCGACTGTTCCTGCTCTAAATCTAATAAGTTTTTTCCGTAAGCAATTATTGTAGGACTATCTACCCCCATTTGTTTATGGAGTCTGATATTCAAATTATCGAACTCATACTCTCCTCCCCACACATCAAGAATAGATCCCGCTTTACCTCCAAGCGCTTCTCTTGCATTATCGATATTTTCAATTTTCCAGGTAGTCTTATTATTAGTTAAAATATCGGACCATACAAAAAACTCTTCTCTACTATCGAGCAAGTTATCTCTCCAGGTCAATAGTGCTCTTGTAGCATCACCATCAACTGAAATATCGGGTCTAAGAGCGTTCTTCGATGTTTTTGCTTGCGAGATATGTTGGCAATAAATTTTGTATCCTTCTTTTGTTTTAGTAAGTTTAGAAACTTCAAATCGTTGATTTTTAGTTCGATATCCAGTATCAACCTTTATCAACATTCCCTCTTCTATCTTTTTAATATCCTTACCGTTGACGGGATAATTAAATTCCAGGATATATATACCATTCTTTTCTTTGGTCACATAACATTCAGAAGCATCAGAAAGAACTGATACTCCCAAATGTTCAAAGTTTGTTTCATTTGCTTTGTATAAAATCGGATAGGCCATTAAACTAACGCCTCCCATCTTGGGGTGATTTCAACCACAAAAGAATTATTATCCCATGATATCGTGTTATCTCCTATTTCAAGGTGTGGAAATGGATAAATATACACTTTATCATACTGAGGCTCTTTATTATCCCAGTGGGCCGATTGAGTTTCACAATCAATATTAATGTGTCCACTAACACCTTTCAACCTAAATATTTGAGAATTAATATTCAAATTAATATCTCCTGTTCCTCTTAATTTAATAAGAGGTTTTGCCGTCCTTTTTTCTGGATTTTTTAAAATTTGACCGTTGGAAACTGTTATCTTATTAAGTCCAGTTTTCAAATATTTAACAGGGTGAATTTTGAAATTTAAGATACATTTTTTCTTACTAGTTAAAGTCCCTTCAATTTTAAAAGTTTCAAAGAAATAAGCTTTATAAAGATAATCACTATCCCAACTCAATCCAAAATCATACCATTTCGGCTCTATATTAATGAGATAATCATTTAATTTTGCAATAATGGTTTCTACGTTAGCTTTTTCGTCGTATATTTTGAAAGGAAAAGCACGTTCTACCACTTTCAATCTTTTATTATCTTTAATTTTCGCACCGTTCACTCCATCGATTTCAATTAATTCTGTCGAGTTAGAAGAAGACTCTAACTCAATATCATCAACTAATCTTAGTCCTAATTCTTTTGTATTAAGCTTATCATAAGTAACATATTTAGTTATCAAAGTCTACCTTCCTCCTCTTTTACTAAGAATTTAATCTGATTATAGATTTTTCTAACATCTTCTTTACTATTTGTGTGTAGATTTTCGATGTGAAGAAGTGATCCATAATTATTAGTTCTATTGTTCGTTACGCTACTATTAGAGTTACCTCCAACAGGAGCAAATCTTAACGAATTAGTTCCTAAACTCAACATTGCTTCCGGCGGTTTAGGTTTAAACGCTGAAATGGTGCGTTGGTACATATCAAGAGCTTTATTCAATACAGGCATATTTTTAATCATACCTCGAGCAACACCTCCAGTTAAGTGTCGTCCAGTTCGTTTATCAGTAAGTCTTGAAGGTGAGTGAATTTGAGCTTTTGCTCTTAACGCTCTATCAACTTCGTTTACTATGGCATTTGCTGCAGCAGTTACTGCTCCTAAAGCTGAATACATACCTTGTGCAACACCGTTACTTACTTGCGCTCCAATATTTTGAGCAACTGGTACGATACTTTGTCCTATGCTTTGGATAGTATTCTTGATGCTTTCCATCGCTGAACGAATATTACCCTCATTACTTCTAAGTCCTTCAGCAATATTTTTACCGCTTTCTTGCCCTGCTTTTCTTCCCTCCTCTGCCATTCTACTAGCAGTCTGTTGAAGAATAGAGGTCATTTGCTGACAAGTTCCTTGAACCGCACTTTGCGCACTGCTCATAGCACTTGATATAGAAGTGGCTAAACCGCCCATTGCAGAGCCAACGCTCGCTAGCGTTGAAGTAAATCCACTTACAACGCCACTTACATTAGTCAGTGTTGAGCCCATTGTAGATATTTCAGAATTGAACGAACTTATATATCCACTAGCACTCATTAATCCGGCCAGAGATGTAACAACACTTACGCTGAACATTTGAACAGCTGTTGATGTTGAAATTAGTGTTGCGGGTAATCCATTTAACGATGTATTTAGGTTTGTAATTAAAGTAGGAATAGAAGTCAATGCCCCTTGAACAGAGTTAGCTGCTTCTCCTAAACTTAATAAACCTTGTGCCATCGTTTGCATTCCGGTTCCCGCTGTAGTCATTTCTCCTGCGTGTGCAGAAATTTTCCCCACACCTAAAGCAGTTGCTGTTAAAGTAGCGACCAAATCACCTAAATTTAAATCAACTAGAGTTTTCACTCCTTCCGCAAATAATCTGAAACCATTACCCGCTTTTTCCGCAGCGTTTCCTATGCTTTCAAAAATATTTGCCACACCGTCAAGTATTTTTCTGATTGAGTCGCCTATGCTATCAACTACTGTTTTTACACCTTCACACACAGTTTTTACAGCAGTACCGAACTTTTCAAATGCAGTTCCTAATCCTTCAAGAACTGATTTAATAGCAGTCCCTACTGATTGAATAACACTTGCCACTCCTTCAAGAGCAAGTCGTACCCCATTACCAAATCCAGTAAATGCTAGAGCTAGACCCTCTAAAGTCCCTTTAATAGCGTTACCTACCGATTGGATAACTGTTCCTAATCCTTCAAATACTAATCGTATTCCATTACCTACGCTTTGAATTGCCGTTCCAAATGATTGAATTACGCTTCCTAAAGATGCAAGAACTGAAGATAATCCGGCACCTAAAGCTATAATGACTTGTGACACGGCGCTTCCTAAAGCCTGAAAGACCTTAACAACTCCATCACCTTGAGTTCCTAAAAGCGCAAGTCCTACACAAACTAATGCAATTCCTGCTCCTAAAGCCAACCACGTAGTTGGTGGTACTATTGCTATAGCTTGACCTAAACCTCTAAATGCTATCGCTAATCCAGTTCCAATCCCTTTAGAAGCTGTTGCAACAGCAGTTCCCAAAGAACGAATTACCGAACTAACTCCTTGCAGCGCTTTTCTTATTCCATCTCCAAGACCTTGAGAAGCTTTTTGAACTCCTTTACCTATCCCTTCAACAGATTTACTAATTCCTTTACCTGCACTTTCTAAAGTACTAACAGCGTTCTTCTTAAACAATTTAAAAGGATTTAAACTTTTAATAAAATTTAAACCTTTTGTTGCTAACTTAATAGCTTTTAACGAACCCACTATTGCTAGTAAAGCATACGCAATGCCGCTAATAATACTTGGTGGTAAAGATGCGATAAATTTTGCACAAGCACTAACAACTCTAGCAATTACGTTAACTAATACCCCAAAAGCTCGCGCTACTGTGCTTATTACCCCGCTATTTGCTAAAGTTTTAATAACGTTGCTAATTGCCCCATTAATGTTTTTAAATGCACTAATAACTGCACCAATTGCTCCGCTATCGTTTAATCCTTTCCACAATTCTTTTGCTACTGTTACCACATTTCTTATTGAGGATGCTATTCCGTTGATTATCCCCTCAATATCTATCCCATCGAGGAATTTCCCGACTTTATCAGCTAGCGCTCCAAAATCAAGCTTTTCTAACGCATCTGTGATTCCTACAATAGCCTTTATCCCAAACTTATTGAACTTTTCAAAAGTTGGCATTAATTTATTTGCTAAGGATTCTCTTGCTCCGTCAATTGCCTGGTCTACAGTTTTAAACTGTGTCGCCATCTTTGAAAAGTGATCATTATTCCCAACTTTCTTTATCGCGTTGAAGAAGTCTTCTGTTTTAACAGTTCCGTCTTGAACACCTTTAACTAATTGTGATAATGACATCCCCATTTCTTTAGCAACGGCTGCCATTCCTGCGGGAGTTTGTTCCATCATTAACTTAAAGTCTTGCCATGCTACTTTCGGTTTAGCCGCCATTTGAGTGGCTTGCGTACTTAAAGTTTTCATTGCTTGCTGTGGATTTTCTGCAGCAGCTGCAAGACCACCAAATCCAGTTACAAGCTTATCAGTCTCTTTTATCCCTACTGCTGCTAATTGTGAATAGGTAGAAGCCATATCAGAAGCACTGTAAATAGTTTTAGTAGCGTAATCTTGCATAACAGACTTCGCTTGAGCAATTTCATCTGCAGACTTACCTATCATCTGCATATTACCTTCGAAAGTCTTCCACGCTTTCGCAGAGCTATTTAATTCGTTAGTCATGCTTTTAACGCTGTTAGATATTCCTCTAATACTCCCAACAATAGCTGAGTTTACTAAATTAGCTCCTAACACACTTTTAAAAACAGAACCTACTTTATTTCCAGCTCCTTCAAGACCATTTAATGCTCCTTTTAACCTACCTATGCCAGCGGTAGCACCTTTCTCATTAAGGTTGACATCTATTTTAACTTTACCTTCTGCCATATATTTACCTCCTTTCTTTTTAAATTTTAATCGTCAATAGGAAGTTCATATAAGCGTTGAAGTTTTCTCATGTGATCTTTATATTCCGAACTATCACTCTTACTTGGTTTCCAAGAACGAATTTTGATAACTTCTACAAACTTTGTTCCGTCTGGCAAACCATTTAATAGTGCATTAAACTTTTTCCAATGTAATTTGCCTTGTTGCTCAATTAAATCTATGTTGTAAGCCTGAAAAAAAGAAGCAAATATGTAATCTGAATCGTATTTCAAACTATATAATTGCTCCTCTTCCTCTCCTTTGCGCTCCGGCATTGGATTACCGGCTAAATCATATTCAATAGGATTGAGTTTTTCATTTTCAATATGCTCTTGAAAAATTTCTTTTAGGATAGTATCTATATCTTCAAAATTATATTTTGTGAAATTATCAAGCTCTTGTTTGGTGAATATAACAAGGGCAAGATAAGGTTTAAATTCATCCGAGATTTCCTCATCTTGCAGCATATCAAACACCCTTAACACATTGTCAAAAGATAAATCTAGCTCATATCTTTCACTACCAACGATTAATTCATCTTTTAATTTGTGAGATAAATCAAGCATGGTTAGTTGCTCAGATATTTAGTTAACGTATTCTCATTCACCAAATTAGGAATTTCGACTGCTAACCCCCTAATTGTTTGCATACAAGCAATAAAAGTTGGAATAGTTGATTTATTACAGTACTCGTAAATTTTAATAAAGGTCTCTTCATCAAATAATTCAATCCATAACTCTTTTGTAAACTCTAAAATAGATTTTAAATCATCTATCGTTCCTTTTAAATTTTTGAATGTTTCTTCTGCTTTATCAGCTTTCACACTCAACTTAACTAGATTTTGCAAATTTTCATCACTTGCCACAAATCTTAACTCAAACTCTCCAAAATCAATCGGAATTGTATTTTCAAACTTCTTAATTACTACCATACTTTTTTACCTCCTAAATTATGCAACCGGTGTTTCTTTCGGTAAAGTTATCCATTTAATCGTTACTTCAAATTTTTCATATTCATTCGCATCACCTTCTCCTGTTTTGATTCCCGATACATTGGCAACCGCTGTCCATTGCTTTTTATTGTCTGGTGACACTACTTTAAACCAAACTTTCCTTGCATCTCCTACTTTGTATTTTAACCCTGCAATTAATGCTTGTGCTTCATCTTCAATGTCAAAATCGCCCTCGAAAGAATATCCCGGTTTAACAGAATTAACTTGTTCTTGAGGTGTACCATCGCCGTCATACCAAGCTACGTCATCAGTATCTTCGTCAGTTTCATCATTTACTGTTTTGATATATTTTGCTAATAATTTAAACGCTTGTTTTTCCGGTTCCGTTGTTGGGTTAGCCGGATTAAATGGTGCTATAAAATGTTTTCTCAGCGCGTTTTTTTGTCTTGCCATATAGTTTTCTCCTTATACTTCTAATTTTGATATTATATTTAATGTGTAAATAAAAAAGTCTTGTTCATCTCTTCCATTTATGGCTGGCTTACCAACTTCAAGACTTAAAAATTGATAAGAACCATTTAAACTAGGTAATTGTAAATTAAAATCAGATAAAGCAGAGTGGATAGTCCACATTATTGAGTTTGCTTTTTGATTGTCCTGGCTTTTCACAGCAATTTCAAAAGGCAAACTAATTTCTTGCGAGCCGTCCATATACAATTGCTCCACTTTCCCCCCAGAGATCAGATTGATGACTAAATCGTCTGATTCATTAAAGTAATCCAACCTTGCTTTTAGAGGTAAGTTTAATGAGTTTAAATATCCACAAAGTACTTCTTGAAAATCATTATTTATCATGTTATCCCTAATCCTTTCTTAGCTATTTCTTCCCAACGTCCCATATTAACGTCAGAAGCTTTTTCGGTCCACTTACTGCCAGTTCCAGGAATGGTGTATTTCCTAAACGTTACTATCCCGTTAGTACCATAGAAATGCGCTCTAGCATAGACAGTGTTCCAAATAGCTGCGCCATTACTAGCATGGCCACTAGCTCTTAATACCCCTTTTCCATCGCTTGGGACGTATTTATCACTATCTATTACTATTTGATTAGCTACCATGGTTTTAGCGTTTTTCACATTGCCTGGACTAAATTTTTTCTCTAATGGTGTTAAATCGTAAGATACTTTTAAACTCATTAAATCACCGTTAATTCATAGGAAAATACCTTGCTCCTAAAGTAATTAGTCTCTATCCCGATTACTTTATATTCTCCGTGAAGATCGCTGATTTTGGATTGCAGCCAACTATCGTCGACTTCAACGTTTGAATATTTTGGATAAATAAAAATCGTTCCCGACTTTAACCTTGTAATGTTAGTTAAACTTTGAGTGTTTATTGACTTATCTATTGAACTTCTATCAAATCTAACATTTTCAACCTCGAAAGATTGTTGATATTTAACTTTCCCCCAACTATCTTTTTCTCCTGCTAAACTTACCGAAATAGAATCTTTAAGAAGTCTTTTATCTATCATAACAAACTCCTCTATAACCAAATCCTACGCTTTTTAGTAAGTTCAAAGTGTCTAAAGATAAATTAAGCTTACTAGCTTCTTGGTTAGCGTTGTTTTCGTTCCCATAATTAAAAGTGGTACGTCCAATACTTACGCTATTAAACGTTACTTTATCTTCGGCAGTGAGAATGCCGGACTCATTTAAATAACGTATTTGATTAGCAATAGCAAGCTTTACTGCATGCTTTCTAGGTGGGATATCATCTTCTAAATTGTTGTTTTGATAAAAATAATTTGTGTACAAGTCAATCGCCATTTCTGCTCTTTGCCTTAAATCTGAAAAATCTTTAATTTCTACAAAACCTAGTTTTTTAAATTCTTCCAAAGTTAAATAATTCATTGTTTAACCTCCTTAAAAAGAGGCTGAATTACTCAACCTCTTTAGCATCTTCTTTTGCATCTCCTGGAGTTCTGTTCTCTCTTTCTTTAATAAGAGCTTCTTCAATATCCTCTTTTACATCTCCCTGAGTTCTGTTTTCTCCTTCTTTAGTAAGAGCTTCTTCCCCTAATACCTTGATAATTTCTTCCGCTCTTTCCTCTGTTAATTCTAACTCTGTTCCTTTCGAAATTATTTCCCAAGTGTATCTATCTTTAAATTCTACATTTGTTATATATTTAACCATTTATTTTCCCTCCTAAGCCAATGGTGTAGTGCTTGTTACTTTGATGATAGCTTTTTTATTATCATCTAGAACATAAGTTCCGCCTTTTGCAGCTGCTTGCAGTTTAACACCGTCAAACTCCTCTGATTCAACCGCTCTTGCTGTTTCAATACCCACAAATGGAATTACAATTCCATCAGGAGAGAAAATAGCAACTACGTTATTCTCATAGTATTGTTCAGGAGTTTCAACTAACTCAATGCTTTTATATTTTAATAAACCGTTAGAATCTAAACTTACATTTGATCCTTTTGATTTATTTGTTGAAGCCATATCTACAATAGCATTGTAAAGTTGCGGTCTTAAATAACATTTAACAGGAGCGTTAATCTCCGTATTAACCACGTAAACATTAACTGTATTGAATAGCTTTTGAATAGTTACTTCTTTTAAGTCAGCTAAAGTTTCTGTTTTCCCTGCATTAGTAGACAAGTATTTACCCACACGTTTGTTTATTTCTCTCGTTTGTGCTTCTGAATGTAATCTTAATCGGTCTGCTACTGCAGCATTTAAGTCATTGTTAACTGTATATCGGTCGATACCTTCGTGAATTGCTAGTGAGTAATCATAGTTTACTTCTGTGTCTCCATAAATTACTTCTTTTAACTCCCCAAATCTACTTCCTTTTCCAGTTCCTGTTCCAAATGCTGTGTTGGTATCGGTATTATAGGTCCCTACTACTACAGGTGTTCCGTTAGTTTTAACCATAAAAGCTTTTGAGTTGTGTTGTACACCATCTAATGTTTGAATAGGTGCTAACGCCCCTTCAAATGCTTTCTTTACGTCAAATACTGTTGATAAAAGTTGATTATACTGTGGCGCATATTGGCGCACAGGTAAATTGTTATTGTTTGTTGCCATATATTATTTTCTCCTTTTTATTTATACGAATCTATTATTGCTTGAAATGGATCTCTTGTATTTTGTCCAGTTCCGCTTGGATTGCCCCCTACTGAAATTTGAGGTGTGTTCGCTTGTTGTTCTTGCTCAAATAAGAAAGGTTTACTTTCTCTTAACGAATTAACTACCTCATCAAGTTTAGGCTTTCCATCTTCTCCTAACTCAATCTTATCTACATCGATAAGCTTCATTAGGACATCGCTATCATGAGCCTTAACATCTTTTAAAGCTAATGCAATAGCGTTTGTTTTGTTAATTTGTGCCAACTTATTATCACTTTCGACCTTGAATTGCTTGTATTCTTCCTGTAATTTTTCTAAAGCCTGTTTAACTTCTGAATTAGCATCATTACTTTTAGTAAGCTCTTCAAGTTTAGTTTTTTGTGATTCAAGTTGTGATTTTAATGTTTCATTTTCAGCAGTCAATTCTGTTTTCGCTTGATTTTTTGCGTTTTCCAAACCTGCACCGTACGCTTGCATGATTTTATCAATCGCATCTTTATCTGTAACCCCTGCTTCAACCAACATTTCTCTTTTTAAGCTCATAAATTTAAGCTCCTTTCGTTTTACGTCCTTTAGACTTTATTTAGCACTGTTACACCGTGCAAAGCATAATAAAAAGACCTTTTAACGTCATGTCTAGGACGAAAAATTACATAATAAAAACACCTAGTATTATTTACTAAGTGCTTTATTTTTCGTGTAACGGTCTTACTTTTGAATTTCTATCAGGTTTTGGAAGTCCTACTTTTTTAGCAAATTGGCAGTATTCTTCAAATTCTTCATCAGTCTTATTATAATTTGGGATGTGTCGTAAATAGCTAAATCTTTTAAATTCAACTTCTGATAATTTCTTTTTACTCATCGTTATGCACCTCCAAAATCATTCGTTCACCATCAATTTTTTTTACCTTATATTTCAACTTGTTAGAAAGTAACAATTCTTTTTCGTTAACTTCATAATTTGTATTCGCACCAATATATAAAGCTTTTGTACCTTTAGGGACGTGAATTTCTAAAAACTTAGCTTCCTCCTCGTAATAATCTTTTATATCAGTATAGAAAGCCATTGCTTGATCTTTATCTAAACTTGTTGAATAGAATACTTTACCTGAAATAATATCCCCTTCACTAACACCTTTAAAATATTTAGCTTTTGTACCTCTAAAAGTTATCAAATCTTTATCTAACTTAAACTTTCTAATGGCAGAATCAATATTTTTAACATCTTCCCCACGTTTATAGTATTCATCACCAACTAAATAATCATTAATTTGTTGATAGCCACCTTGTGTATAAGATTTTAAAGATTTCAATTCTTTATCAGTGAATTTATTATATATAGTATCACTATTTTTCTGTAATTTCTCAATTTGAGAAGTATTTAAAACTTTATAATCTCTCTTATCTTTATTATACACCTTTTTCGGCTTATCTTCAACATTTTTAAATGTATATTTGCCAATTACAGTAGGATTCTTTTCTATGAGATTCTTACGCCCGCCCAAAAGAATTTTTTCTCTCAATTTCAACTTTTGTAACATCTCTTTATCATCTAAATTCCTTATTAACTTTTGCTTATCTCTGTTAATTCTAATCTCACGATCAAATGCTTTTAATCTCGCTTTATCAAGAGCGTTTTGTTTAGCTTCCGCTTCAGATAAGTGTTCTAAATACTCAGGTAGTTCAGGTTTATAATTCACACCAACTACAAATGGTGTCAAATAGTGTCCACAGTTTATACCTAAACAACCACCAGGACTACCATATCCATAATCTGGCAAACTCAGCACTCTTTCACCATTAATGGTTCGTGCTACTCCTTTAGTTACTATTTGATGTTGTAAAGGCGCGCATAATTCCCTAGCGCTGGACTTTGTACTGTAATAAAATGTGTCTACTCCTAATTCATCTGCAGAGCGTTCCCTCATTTCTCGATAAGTCCTAAATGTCGTTGTGCGTATTACCGTTTGTGCGTAACGCTCTACAGTCCACGTTTTCCCACCTCTATCTCTAAAGGCTGTAAAGCCTCTCTCATACATTTTTAAAACCGCTTCTGATAATGCTTTTTCATGAGACTTAGTTCCAGATACTACTCCAGCTACTGCACTTTCTAAAGTCTGCTTGTAATTCTTTTGTAATGCTTTTGGCATTGTAGTATTGATTAGATTATTAACTTCAAACATCGTTTGCTTAGCTAATGAATTAAGACTATCTTGAACTAAAGGATTAGGAGTTGCATCTGATTTTAGAGCTTGTGCCAATTGTTGGTGGCTATCTTGATATATTTTAAAGCCCTCGTTAGCAATTACATCTCTAAACACACGCTCAGCTACTCCTGTTTTCTTTGAAATATCCCTAACACTTTCTTCCGTTAATAGGTGCATGTCATTTAATTTTTCCAATTGCCAAATATAAGGATTGTCGATTAAATCGGCCGTTCCACGTTGCTTCAATCTCCTAATAATATTGTTCATCATCTGCATTGTTAGATCGTGGTACAATTCTTCGACTTCTTTTGATTTTACCCAATATTTACCGTCATTATTCTTTATCTCCATATATTACCTCGTCAGTTCTTTCAAGGTCTGGTTGTGCTTCATCATTAATTTCGGATAACATTTTGCCGGCTTCTTCATCAGTTACTCCTAACACTTTAGAAATAGCAAATTGCTTACTAACAATTCCGCTTGCTAATGCTTTAGTCCAGTATTCAAGCTCTGCATTTCTATCAGTGAATACTCCATCATCTAGGTTGACTGAAATATCTTCTAACTTAGGTATTTCCCCATGGTAAATTCCGTGTGCTTTTCCTAACTCACAGATTGAAACTACAAGTTCTTTGATTGAATGTTCAACTAATGATACTATACTATTTCTTAGTTGGTAAGTATCTGAGTTTTCGCTAACTACTTCTGTTGCTGTCTTCATCGTTTTACCATCAAAACTGAACATTCCACCACTAACACCTACTTGCATTTCAAACATTGCTAATCCTTTGTTAATGGCTTTAATGTAATCGTCAGCTCTAATCGGTGTAGTTAAATCAACGATTTTATTATCGTCAAGTCCACCACCTATTTGAACAAACACATTTTGGTCCGTTTCAAATCTTCGTTTAGTTACAAATTGATTATCTTTACCTTGTTGAAATGTCATGTTTGTTAAACCATCTGGAACAGCAACTCTTCTTTGTCCCATCTTTATTTCCCACATGAATTCATCATAAGTTCTATTAATGAAATCAATTGTTGTTTTAGCATTATCAAAAATAGATAACCCCAACGGACTGTTAATATCTTTGTTGTTCATTCCTGGTGTTTTTAAGTAAGTAAATAACGGTCTACTTAATCCTTTAATCACAATGTTTTCTTCAAGATTCTCATATAATTCACTTAACAACGTTTGACTACCTACTGTATCAGCACTATTTGATTTATACAACTCGTTAGTAATCGTTAAGTCGTCATCGTTCCACTCATGAAATTCAATGAGAGTGTAGTACTTATTTGTTTTACCTTCACTTTTAACCGATTTAGTAACAATAGCTGCGCTACTCACATCTTGCGTATTGCTCTGCAAAGGTAAAAATACTGGTGCTTGAATAAAAGCAACCTTAATTGTTTTCCCATCGAAATAAGGTCGCATTGCCATTCCACCTAACGCTAAACAACTTTCAAGATATCTTTCAAAGTTCTTATTAAATCTATCATTTAAAAGAACATCGTTAACAAATTGGTTAATTGTTTCATTATCTACCGTGATCTCTGCTTGTTCGTTGTAAACTAAACCTGCTATCTTCTTACAAGCTGTTCTTGCTAATGGTAAGTGATTGAACTTCCTTGTGCGCTGTTCTCCGTCCGTGTTAAGGTAGATAACATCACTAAACTTACTCTGGAAGTATGTTAAATTGTTCTTTATTCGATTGTATTCTTCGGAAGATACAACTATCTTCGGATGGTCTAATATGCTCGTTAAACTACCTTGCATTGTGTACTTGCTCCTTTTAAAAAAATTCTTAATAATCTGTATAAGTTTCATTTCTTTCTCCTATACTTTTAATCCTAATAATTTTGCATTGTCCAAAACAAAATACTTAAATTCGTCGACTGTGTGGTCATCTTCTTTAATTACTTTTGGTTCAGGTGTCTTGATGGTCTTCTCGTCGTATCTGTACATTTTGTGCTCTTCGATAAAAATTTTGTTGTTTTCGTTATCTAAATAAAAAAATCTTCCTTGAGCAAGTAAGCTTGTTACAGTATCAATCATAGTTTGATTTTTTCTTTTAGCAACTGGGTTCCATCTAACACCAAAATCTTTAAAATATTGATTCCTTAACGCTCCCTCAGCACTATCTATCGTTAATCTAATAGTTGGCACATTGTAGAGCTCTTGGACACTACTGATGAAATCATTAATCATTACAGTTAAATCACTGGGTGCAGCTTTAATACTTCTTCCTGCTGGAGAATAATAAAACGTGTCTAATAGAATCACGTTTCCTTTAGCAGTAATACCATAAGCTCCACACGCTGTCGCGCTCTGTTGATGTCCTGTATCGAGCGCATAAGATATTCCAATTAACTTATCATTGATAGGTAATTCCTGTAACGGATGAAAACAAGTCATGTTATAAACGTTATTACCTAATCCAACTGGCTCTCCTAAATAAATGTAACGATAATATTCAAAATCATTTTCTTTAATTCGGTTAATGTCTGCCAACATTTGCTCGGTTACAAAACCTAATTCATCATTCAGATAACTTGATTCATGTACTAAATAACTATCATTAGTTTTCATATCTTCGCTCCACTCATTTATCCAGTTGTAAGGATTTCTTGGTGGATTATAACTCCAGTAAAATTTCACGAATGGCACTAATTTATGTTTCTGCCTCATAAAAGTAATGTTAGTTTGGTCAAACTCCTCTTGTTTGTCAAATTCAGCTGCCTCTTCATACCACACAGCAATAATGTTATTAATATCATTTGATTTTAACTTTTGAAAATCGTCTGCTCCATAGAAATAAAAACTTGAACCTGTGGCTTTGTGAGTTATTTTAAACGGTGATACTGTACTTTTAACTGAATTACTTAAACCATACATGTTTATGGCCCAATTTATCTTATTAAAGACACTATCTCGAATAGTATTTGCTACTTTCCTAATTACAACTACATTAACTTTTTCACCTTTAGCAATCATTTTCGACATATCTTTTACTAATTTTAATGCTATTACAGATGATTTAAAGCTATTCCTACCACCTTTTAACACGTTGTAAGGTACTTTAGACAGCCACACCGGTTTGAAATGCGGATTTACATTCTTTTGCACATCAAACTTACTCATCTTCCCACCTATCCACAATTACAATATTTTCAGTGGCGGTAGCACTTTTCTCTTCCCTCGCCTGATGAATCTTATTAAGCAAATCAGCAGCTTTAAGTCTATCTTTGGCGCTTACGTCAATATAGGTCTTTTCTTGGATTCCCATTCCTTTACCAATTAGAGTTTGTTCCCTCTGTTCACCTCTCATTACAGAGCTTAGATACTCCATTACCTCTTTTATACTAGCTGTCTTTTCTGATTCTATCTCTTTGAGTCGTTCATCTATGTAGGATTTTATGCCAACATTTGCCAACAATTTATGCGATTGACTTCTTGAATAATTAGCCGAATAACCCGCATTTAATGCTGATTGTTCAATGTTTCCACTAATGATGTACTCATCAGCAAATTTCCGTTGTTTTAATGTCAATTTTGCCAACTTTCCACCACCTTTCTTGACAAAATAAAAAGACAATCTCTCGACTGTCTTAAAAAATATGTTAAGTTATTATTGGAACTTAGGTAAGGTTTAACTATTTTACTACTTGTGTTCGTATATTTAAAAATAAAAAATATTAAAAGAAATCTATGAAAAATTTTCCTTACCTAAAATTCCCACACTATCATTTTAACACATAAAAAAGGCTCATTGGGCTCATCTTTTTAGAAATTATTTAAAATTTTTAAAAAATCATCCATTAATCTCTTGACTATCCTTTTAACCGTGGAAATATCCATATGGTATTTGTTGGCTATATCATAGTTTTTCATTCGATTAAAGTATTTTGCATATATAATTCTGTAACTCTCGGGATCTAGAGATTTTAGAAATTGCTCAATACATTTCAACACACGTCTATTTTCTTGATATACTTTATTATCTAATTTCTTAATTATGTTTCTCTCGTTTTCTCTCCCTGTCTTTTGAGTGCTAATCTCGTTCTTATCTCCTGGTTGATAAGCATTCAATAAGAAGTCGTTACATTCCATTTGTAAGTTTTTGTAATTCTTTAAAAAAAATTTTGCGTCATCCACTGTATATTCTCCAACCTTTTCATTATCTGTAATCATACTTCTACCCCTAACTCTTTTAGTTCATCAATCATATTACTTTTAATCTTTTCTAGTGCTTTTATTATTTCATGTTCTTGGTCTTTTTTTACATCCAAGTGAAAAAATCCATTTCCTAATGTAATAGATTTTGGATTGTTATTATAAATACCAATAAATTCATCTATCCCGTTAATATATTGTGTTAAAATATTAACTTCTTTTAAATCTTCAATTTTCATTAGCAAAACACCTCTATTATTTCTTCTCTAAACTCATCAATACACGCTTGAGCTATTTCTTCTGTTTTGAAGTAAGGGAGTTTATCGTGTCCCCAACACAAATCGCAAATTGTTTCTTTGATAAAACGGTCTACACCAACATAATATTTAGGTTGATTTGTATTACTCCAATCAGGCTTCCAATCCCCTTGCTGT
>ERZ773100.59-NODE-59-length-72520-cov-6.590216_pt1 | contig 72520 bp, 56 predicted proteins | sample MGYA00511119_ERZ773100 | MGnify/ENA primary metagenome ERZ773100 (study PRJEB29015, sample SAMEA2738000) | human oral metagenome | biome: human oral; feature: human-associated habitat; material: dental | place: China | collected 2111 ...
TGAAATTGCGTGTGGCTTATCACACCGCATGTCACGTGGATAAAGCGGGTTGGGCACCGTACACCTTGGAAGTGTTAAAACAAATTCCGGGATTAGAAGTGGTGATGTTGTCATCACAATGTTGTGGTATCGCCGGGACATACGGTTTCAAGGCGGAAAACTATGAAGTTTCGCAAGCCATAGGGAAAACACTGTTTGATAACATCAATGCTGGTGGGTTCGATTACGTGATTTCAGAATGTCAAACCTGTAAATGGCAGATCGATATGTCATCAAATGTGACTTGTATCCATCCATTGACGTTATTGTGTATGTCGATGAATCAATAATTCTCAATCCACCCCACACAAAGTGCGGTGGATTTTTTATTTCTTTTTTGCTTACGCTTTCAAGCGCAGACATGGTTTAATCCGCTTAATTTAGGTAAACGATTGCGTACCCTGTTATTACAGGAAATCACAACCATTTAATCTTTGCTTTTTACCTGTTGTCTGTGTAGAATGCGCGCTCGGTTTATTCACTAATCCGAACACAAGGAGCGTTTCATCATGGAAACATCGACGAAAAAGATGACTTTTCCTTCCGCATTTAGCATTCTTTTTATCATTCTTCTAATGGCCATTGGTTTAACTTGGCTTATTCCCTCGGGCGCTTATTCCAAACTGTCCTACGACAACACTGAGAAACAGTTCATTGTCAAAACCTACGGAAACCCTGATCAACGCTATCCTGCAACCGAACAAACCCTCAATCAATTTAATATTAAAATTCAGCTTTCCCATTTCACTAACGGCATTATCAAAAAACCTATTGCCATTCCCGATACTTATCAACGCGTTACACAACACGAAAAAAATGCCATCGATATGCTCCATGCCATGGTGGACGGCACCATTGAAGTGGCAGATATTATGGTCTTTATTTTTATCTTAGGCGGCATGATTGGCGTGATCAATAAAACCGGTGCATTTAATGCCGGCTTAATGTCGCTGGCAAAAAGGACAAAAGGCAACGAATTTTCTGTGGTGTTTGCGGTGTGCGTGTTAATGCTACTGGGAGGAACGGCTTGCGGCATCGAGGAAGAAGCCGTCGCGTTTTACCCGATTCTTGTGCCGGTGTTTTTAGCACTAGGGTACGATGCCATTGTATGCGTCGGCGCTATCTTCCTTGCGGCGTCAATGGGTACCGCATTTTCCACCATTAATCCGTTCTCCGTTGTCATCGCCTCAAATGCCGCCGGCATTCCTTTCACTGAAGGCATCGGATTCCGTGCCATCGGACTGATATTGGGCGGAATTTGCGTCATTATTTATATGAGATGGTATTGCAAAAAACTGACTGCCAATCCCGCATTCTCTTATACCTACGAAGATCGTCAAGCCTTCTATGATCACTACATGAAAGATATCGATCCCAACGCCACCGTTGACTTCACCTTTAAAAGAAAACTCATTTTGATTTTATTCTGCTGCGCATTCCCACTTATGGTATGGGGCGTCATGTTCGGCGGCTGGTGGTTTCCCCAAATGGCCGCCTCCTTCTTGGCAATCACTATTCTCATTATGTTTATCAGCGGATTACCTGAAAAAGAGCTCATCTACGGCTTCACACACGGCGCTTCCGAACTCGTGGGCGTAACACTGATTATTGGCCTGGCTCGTGCTGTCAACATTATTTTGGAACAAGGCATGATCTCTGACACAATTCTTGATTATCTGTCACACTTGGTAAGCGGTATGCACGGCAGCGTGTTTATTATCGGACAACTTCTGATTTTTATCTTCTTGGGTCTCATCGTGCCCTCTTCTTCCGGCCTTGCCGTACTGTCTATGCCAATTATGGCGCCATTAGCCGATACCGTCGGCATTCCAAGAGACATCGTGGTTTCAGCTTACAACTGGGGGCAATACATCATGCTCTTCCTTGCGCCTACAGGTTTGGTGCTGGTAACCTTACAAATGCTGAATATTCCGTTCAATAAATGGATTAAATTCGTCATGCCGATTGTCGGTTGCCAATTTGTAATTTCATCCATTTTATTAATCATTCAAGTGATCATGTACGGCCATTAAACCCGCATCAAGATGCAAAAATAGAGATTTCTTACATCAAGATGCACGCTACAACTGCGGTGGCTTTAAGGCGTATTTTAATAGTCTCCGTATCGTGCAACTTGTTGCACGAATAATGGGAATAAATTAAATCGTTTTTCTAAAAAAAAATGCGATCACATTTGATCGCATTTTCTTTGGAAATTAAATTGAGCGTTTAACCTCAACCACTTCGAATACTTCAATCTGGTCGCCGACTTTTACGTCATTGTAATTCTTCACGCCGATACCACATTCCATACCATTACGCACTTCAGATACGTCATCTTTGAAACGGCGAAGGGATTCTAATTCACCTTCAAAGATCACCACGTTGTCACGCAAGACACGAATTGGGTTGTTACGTTTCACAATACCTTCGGTTACCATACAACCGGCGATCGCACCAAACTTCGGATGACGGAATACATCACGCACTTCAGCCATACCAATAATTTCTTGTTTGAATTCAGGTTGAAGCATACCGCTCATAGCCGCTTTGATTTCGTTAAGCAATTCATAAATGATGGAATAATAACGTAAATCAATATTTTCATTTTCGATAATACGGCGAGCTGAGCCGTCTGCACGCACGTTAAAGCCGACAATGATCGCATTAGACGCTGCCGCTAAAGTCGCATCTGTTTCAGTAATACCGCCCACGCCGGAACCGACCACTTTCACTTTCACTTCATCCGTTGAAAGCTCCATTAAGGATTGAACGATAGCTTCCACAGAACCTTGTACGTCAGCTTTCACAATGACATTGAGTTCTGCCACATCGCCTTCTGCCATATTGCTGAACATATTTTCCAATTTGGCTTTTTGCTGACGAGCAAGTTTTACTTCGCGGAATTTGCCTTGACGGTATAAGGCAACTTCACGTGCTTTTTTCTCATCACGCACTACGGTCGCTTCATCACCCGCTGCCGGTACCCCTGAAAGGCCTAAGACTTCCACTGGAATAGATGGCCCTGCTTCATTGATTTCTTGGCCATTTTCATCGCGCATTGCACGTACACGGCCATACTCAAAACCACAAAGTACGATATCGCCTTTATGTAACGTACCAGATTGAACAAGAATGGTTGCCACCGGACCGCGACCTTTATCAAGGTAAGATTCGATCACAACACCACTTGCCATGCCATCTTTCACCGCGGTTAATTCAAGTACTTCTGATTGAAGTAGGATGGCATCTAATAAATCATCGATACCCATGCCTTTCTTCGCAGAAACCGGTACGAATTGCACATCACCACCGAATTTTTCAGAAATCACTTCGTGTTGAAGCAATTCTTGTTCTACGCGATCCGGGTTGGCTTCCGGTTTATCAATTTTATTCACCGCAACCACTAAAGGCGCACCGGCTGCTTTCGCGTGTTGGATCGCTTCAATGGTTTGTGGCATCACACCATCATCCGCGGCAACCACGAGCACCACGATGTCTGTCGCTTTCGCACCACGTGCACGCATAGAGGTAAACGCTGCGTGCCCCGGTGTATCTAAGAAAGTAATCATTTTGCCATCATCGGTTTCGACATGATAAGCACCGATATGTTGGGTAATCCCACCAGCTTCGCCCGCAGCAACTTTGGCTTTACGAATATAGTCAAGCAAAGATGTTTTACCGTGGTCAACGTGTCCCATAATAGTGACCACTGGCGCACGCGTCACTTTTTCAGCATTAACATCACGATCGCCTAATACTTCTTCTTCAAGCTCATTTTCGTTACGAAGAATGACTTTGTGACCTAATTCTTCTGCCACTAATTGCGCCGTTTCTTGGTCAAGCACTTGGTTAATAGTCACCATTTCGCCCATTTTCATCATTGCTTTGATGATTTCAGTCGCTTTGGTCGCCATCTTATTTGCTAATTCTGCAACGGTAATGGTTTCACCAATGACAACATCTGTTTTCACCGCCTGGACAGGTTTTGTAAAGGCTTGTTGTAATGCAGCACCTTTCTTACCATTTTTACCTTTGCCGAATTTACCGTCTTTTAGATTGCGGCGGTTAGACTCGCGCTCGTTTTTATTGCTTTCATCATCACGTCCGCCTTTTTTCGCTTTAGCGACTTTATTTTTACCACGACCACGATTTTCATTACGACGTTCTTCTTCATCTTCTGCTTCTAAAGCATAACGAGAGCTTAAATTGTAATCGGTATAATCTTCTGAGGTGCTTTCATTGCTTGACGTATCAGCTTCAGCATAACGTTTCGCTTCCTCAGCCGCTTTACGCGCCTGTTCTTCCACTTTTTGACGAGCAACCTCTTCCGCTTTACGACGTAATTCCGCTTCTTCAGCTTTACGTTTTTCTTTTTCCGGATCAGCTGATTTAGGCGGATTATTAACCGCACTTTGTGCTTGTTTCGCTTGCGTTTGTTTCGCTTTCTCTGCAGCTTCTTTTTCCTTCGCTGCTTTTTCTTTAGCCGCTTTCTCTTTTGCAGCTTTCTCTTCCGCCGCCTTTTGTTCAGCCGCTTTTTGTTCAGCTTCCTGCTGTGCTTTTAATTTTGCTGCCTCTTCTGCTTTCAATGCAGCTTCGGTTGGAACCGTACGTTTCTTACGCACTTCAACCTGAACTTCCTTGCTTTTACCGGAAGCACTGGTTGTGCTCACCGTAGTTTTTGTACGTGGCTTTAAACTTAATTTCTTGGGTGCATTCGTTTTTAATTCTTCAGTCATCTTTTCACTCCCTTATTACTCAGTGAACCAACAAATATTTCGGGCTGCCATAATTAAATCTGCCGCTTGTTCGGCACTGAGTTCTTCAATATCGGTTAAATCATCAACGCCCTGCTCGGCTAATTCTTCCAATGTCGTAATGTGTTTTTCCGCCAATTTAAATGCGATATGACGATTCATGCCGTCAAGGTTTAATAAACGATCTTCAATTTTCGCTTGTTTTAAGGCTTCTTCTTCTGCCAACGCTTTTGCGGTGATCGCATTTTTCGCACGAGTTTGTAACTCTTCGACTAAATCTTCGTCTTCCAAACCGTCAATTGCCGTTAACTCACGAACCGGTACATAAGCCAATTCCTCCAATGTTGAGAAACCTTCATCAATGAGTAATTGAGCAAATTCTTCATCAATTTCTAATGCGTCAATAAATAAATTTAAGACTTTATTATCTTCCGCCTGATGTTTTTCGCTTAATTCTTCGGTGGTCATCACATTTAATGTCCAACCGGTTAATTGCGTTGCCAAGCGTACGTTTTGACCGTTACGTCCAATCGCTTGCGCCAAGTTGGCATCTTCTACCGCAATATCCATCGCGTGCTTGTCTTCATCAACCACGATAGAACTTACATCTGCCGGCGCCATTGCATTAATCACAAACTGTGCCGGATTGTCATCCCAAAGGACGATATCCACACGCTCACCGCCTAATTCATTGGTAATCGCCTGCACGCGCGAACCACGCATACCGACACAGGCACCGACCGGATCAATCCGTTTGTCGTTGCTTTTTACTGCAATTTTGGCACGAGAACCCGGATCACGGGCGGCACTTCTAATTTCAATTAATTCTTCGCCAATTTCAGGCACTTCCAAACGGAATAATTCCACTAACATTTCCGGCTTCGCGCGTGTTACAAATAATTGTGCGCCTTTGCTTTCCGGACTCACTTTATATAGCACACCACGCACACGGTCACCCGGACGGAAGTTTTCACGTGGCAACATATCTTCACGCAACATCACGGCTTCGGCTTTATTACCATCTTCACCATTTACATCTAAAATAACGCTGTCTCGGTTACTTTTCTTCACTGTTGCAGTGACAATTTGCCCCTCTTTTGCACGGAATTGATCGACAATTTTGCTGCGTTCCGCTTCACGAATTTTGGTGCTAATAACCTGACGCGCAGTTTGCATGGCAATACGATCAAAGGCGATGGATTCAATTTGATCTTCCACATAGTCGCCTAATTGAATATCCGGATTTTCTAAACGCGCCGCTTCTAATGTAATTTCCTTGGTCGGGTTCATCACATTTTCCACGACAACCCAACGGCGGAAGGTATCAAACTCTCCGGTTTTCGGATTAATCGCAACACGCACATCGACTTCGTATTCATATTTTTTCTTAGTAGAAAGCGCAATCGCACTTTCTAAGGCCTCAAAGATTTTTTCACGTGGCAATAATTTTTCATTGGACACCGCTTCGGCCGCTAATAAAATTTCTTTACTCATGCTTTTTTATCCTTCTTTAAATTTAAAATTTCGCAACAACGTTGGCTTTTTGAATGTTGCCAAACGCTAAAACTTGCTCTTGTTTATCCACAATCAGCGTAATCATGTCATTTTCAATTTTTGCTAATTCGCCTTGCCATTTACGACGATCCGCTACCGGAATGCGCAAATGCACGACAATGTCCTGACCGATATAATGGGCATATTGCGCCAAGGTAAATAATGGACGATCTAAACCCGGTGAAGACACTTCTAGGTTATATTTATCGGCAATCGGATCTTCCACATCCAACACAGCGCTCACTTGACGGCTGACATCAGCACAATCTTCTACGGTTACGCCGCCTTCTTTATCAATAAATAAACGCACGGTTAAATAGCGACCGACACGTTGACATTCAATGCCCCAGAGCTCGCAACCAAGACCTTCAACCGAACCTTGTAATAATTCTTGTAATTTTTGTTCTAAAGTTGCCAAAACAGCCTCCTCAAACGACAGACATAAAAAAAGGGCTTACAGCCCAGTTTTTCAATAATTATCAACCAATTACATATCATACGTTGATAGTTAAACAATAAATTTATCGTATAAAAAAACCCCAAAATTGGGGTTCTTTTTACTGAACTTGTGATTGGTTGCGGGGGCCGGATTTGAACCAACGACCTTCGGGTTATGAGCCCGACGAGCTACCAAGCTGCTCCACCCCGCGTCCGAAATATGGGGCGCATTATAGCCACTTACTCACCAAATAGCAAGATTTAATTCACACAAAAGTCTATGGGGAAAAACACCTAAAAAATCCACCGCACTTTTAATGGTGATGACGTTAGAAACCTTCTTTCAAACTCACCGTTAAGTTAAACACCAAATGTTCCGGGTGGCTGTCTTTGCTGTCGGCACAGAAATAGCCTTCACGTTCAAATTGGTAGCCTTTTTCCACTTCCGCATTACCAAGGCTTTGTTCGACAAAACCGTGTTTCACCACTAAGGACGTTGGGTTTAGCACGCTTTCGATGTTTTCTTCCGCACCCGGGTTTGGCACGGTGAAAAGGCGTTCATATAAACGGAATTCAGCCGGGTGGTTGTGCGTGGCGGAAACCCAGTGGATTACGCCTTTCACTTTGCGACCATCTGCCGGGTTTTTACCTAAGGTTTCCGGATCATAGGTACAGAAAATGGTGGTGATTTCACCGTTGGCATCTTTTTCCACACGTTCGGCTTTAATCACATAAGCATTACGCAAACGCACTTCTTTGCCTAACACTAAGCGTTTATATTGTTTGTTGGCTTCTTCACGGAAATCTGCACGATCGATGTAAATTTCTTTGGTGAATGGCAATTGACGTTCGCCTAATTCCGGACGATTCGGGTGATTCGGCGCAGTTAACATTTCTTCGCCTTCAAAATTTTCAATCACCACACGAACAGGATCGATCACCGCCATGGCGCGCGGTGCATTTTGGTTTAAGTCATCACGAATACAGGCTTCCAATGCGCTGTATTCCACCACGTTATCTTGTTTGGTGACACCGATACGTCGGCAGAATTCACGAATTGAGGCAGGTGTATAACCGCGGCGGCGCAAACCTGAAATCGTCGGCATACGCGGATCATTCCAACCGTCCACAATTTCATCGTTTACCAGTTTTAATAATTTACGTTTAGAGGTTAACGTGCCTTCTAAATTTAAACGGGAGAACTCGTATTGATGCGGCAGTGGACGTTCAATGCTGATATTTTCCAACACCCAATCATATAAACGACGGTTATCTTGGAACTCAAGGGTACATAAGGAGTGCGTAATACGCTCAAGGGCATCAGAAATACAATGGGTGAAATCATACATCGGATAAATGCACCATTTGTCGCCCGTTTGGTGATGGCTGGCAAATTTAATGCGATAAAGTACTGGATCGCGCATCACCATAAACGGTGACGCCATGTCAATTTTTGCACGTAGGCTGGCTTTACCCTCGGCAAATTCGCCGTTTTTCATTTTTTCAAATAAGGCAAGGTTTTCTTCCACGCTACGATCACGATACGGGCTGTTTTTGCCCGGTTCGGTTAAGGTGCCGCGATATTCACGCATTTCTTCCGGCGAAAGTTCATCCACATATGCCAACCCTTTTTTGATAAGTTCAATGGCGTAACCATAAAGTGCATCAAAATAATCGGAAGCATAACGCGGCTCACCTTCCCATTTGAAACCTAACCATTCCACATCGGCTTTGATGGAATCCACATATTCCACATCTTCTTTCACCGGATTGGTGTCGTCAAAACGAAGGTTACATAAACCGTTATATTCTTTTGCTAAACCGAAGTTTAAACAGATAGATTTGGCATGACCGATGTGCAAATAGCCGTTCGGCTCAGGCGGAAAACGGGTGTGAACGCGTTGATGTTTACCGGACGCTAAATCTTCATCAATAATTTGGGTAATAAAATTGTGCGGACGGGCATTTTCCGTCGTTTCTAAGATAGTTTCTGTACTCATAATTTTCTCAATTAAAACGCATAAAAAAATAACCGCACTATTCTACACGCTATGACATAAAAAGCGAATAAGGCGGCTTGTTATTGAAAGCGATTAGCGAAAAACTTCGGAATGGGTGTTGATTGGCTAATCGTTTGAGATCGCGTTTATAGTCTTTAGTAAAGCTAATTTTCATTTATGCCTCGTTTGCGACACGTTGCATTTTTTTAATCAGCTCCTCTACGTTCTCAGCTTCTACGCTTTCCACTTTTCCACTTAAGGCATCTTCCATAGCGCGGATCGTTGTTTCATTCGGTTGATAATCTAACTGAACCGGAATGGATTTTGTCGAAACCACTTGTTGTAAAATCATTTTTAGTGCCTGAGCCGGATTTAATCCGTAGCTTCTGAAAACGGAAAAGGCCTGCTCTTTTAATTCAGGATCTAATCGAAAAGTATATGAAGTCATTTTAGTCTCCTTAATGTAATACAATTGTCTTACAATTTAATGACAATACGTAAATATTCAAGTTCCGTCTTTGATTCTCACTTGAATATCCGTATAAGAATCACTAAAATGCGCCACTAAATGAACGTTCATTCATTAATAATTAAGATTTCCTTAATCTTTCTCCTGTATTCTATTTTCACTGTTTCCTTAACCCTTGAGAAAATATGAAGAAAAAACATTGGATAATGGCCGCATTGGCTGCCGCGGTGATCACCGGCGGTTATTTTTTTATGGGCGACTCCACGCCTCAAACCACTTATTTAACAGAAACCGTGCAACGTGGCGACATTGAAAAAAATGTGGTGGCGACCGGCTCAATTGAAAGTATCAACACCGTTGATGTGGGCGCGCAGGTTTCCGGTAAAGTCACCAAACTCTATGTGGCTTTAGGTCAGCAAGTGAAAAAAGGCGATTTGATTGCAGAAATTGATTCCACCACGCAAATCAACACGCTAAACACCCGAAAAGCGGCACTTGCAAGCTACCAAGCCCAGTTTGTCGCACGTAAAACCGCTTATGATGTAGCGCTTTCTAATTACCATCGTTTAACCAAATTGTATGCGCAAAAAGGCACCTCCTTGGACAGCTTAAACAGCGCAAAAGCGACCTTAGATAACGCCAAAGCGGAAATGAATGTGGTGCAGGAAAACATTAAACAAGCAGAAATTGAAGTGAATACGGCGGAAACCAATGTGAGCTACACCAAAATCACCTCACCGATTGACGGCACAGTGATTGCCACACCGGTTTCTGAAGGCCAAACGGTAAACTCCAATCAAACCACGCCGACCATCGTCAAAGTGGCGGATTTAAGCAAAATGCGCATTAAACCGGAAATTTCCGAAGGCGATATTACGAAAGTGAAAGCCGGACAAGATGTAACCTTTAGTATTTTGTCCGACAGCAAAACCCTTTATCACGCCAAAATTGAATCCGTTGATCCGGCGACAACGACGATTAGCAATAGCTCCACGTCCAGTACCACAAGTTCAACGTCAAGTACCAGTAACAGCGCAGTTTATTACTACGCCAACATTATCGTGGAAAATCCCAACCAGATTTTGCGCATCGGCATGACCACAGAAAACAACATCAAAATTGCCAACGCGCAAAACGTGCTTTCCGTGCCGAATATGGCAATTCAAACGCAAAACGGTAAAACCTTTGTGAAGGTATTAAACAGCAATAACCAACCGGAACAACGTGAAGTAGAAATCGGCGTACAAAACGATTACCAAACAGAAATTAAATCCGGCGTTGCTGAAGGCGAAAAAGTCATTGTGTCACAAGTGGCTGCCGGCGAAGCTGTCGGCAATATGCGCGGCCCACGAATTTTCTAAAGTGCGGTGGAAATTTCCAATGAATATTATTGAAATGAAAAACATCAACCGTTACTTTGGTGCCGGCGAAAATCGTGTTCATATTCTGAAAGACATTTCATTAAATATCGAAAAAGGCGATTTCGTTGCCATTATCGGGCAATCGGGTTCGGGCAAATCCACGTTGATGAACATTATTGGTTGCCTCGATACAGCGACCAGCGGTTCGTACAAAATCGATGATAAAGAAACCATCGAATTAACCGCCGATCAGCTCTCCGATTTACGCAGTCAAAAATTCGGTTTTATTTTCCAACGTTACAATTTATTGAGCAGCCTTACCGCAGCAGAAAACGTGGCATTACCGGCAATTTATGCGGGCATGCCTCACAATCAACGTTTGGAACGCGCCAAACAATTATTGGAAAAACTGGGCTTAAGCGATAAATGGCAGAATAAGCCGAATCAACTCTCCGGCGGGCAACAACAACGTGTAAGTATCGCCCGCGCCCTAATGAACGGGGGTGAAATCATTTTAGCCGATGAACCCACCGGTGCGTTGGATTCGCAAAGTGGCGAAAATGTGATGGAAATCCTGCGCCAACTGCACCAAGAAGGGCATACCATTATTATGGTCACCCACGATAAACACATTGCTGCTAGCGCCAATCGGATGATTGAAATCAAAGACGGCAAAATTATCAGTGACACGCAAACCCAGCCGGTGAAAAGTGCGGTCAAAAATTCAGGTGTTTTTAAAGGACGTTTCGGCTTCAGCAAAGATCAGCTGATGGAAGCCTTTCGGATGTCTGTTAGCGCCATTGTGGCACATAAAATGCGTTCCCTACTCACCATGCTTGGCATTATTATTGGGATTACTTCCGTGGTGTCTGTAGTGGCGTTGGGCAATGGATCGCAACAAAAAATTCTGGAAAATATTCGTGGCATCGGCACAAACACCATCACCATTTTTAACGGCACCGGCTTTGGTGATCGCCGTGCGGAACAAATGCAAAATCTTACCGTTAGCGATGCCAACACATTAAGCCAACAAACCTACGTGCAAAGCGTTACGCCGAATAGCGCGTCAAGCGGCACCTTGATTTATGCGAATAAAGCCTTTTCGACGACGTCCTTAAAAGGTGTGAGCGAAGAATCTTTTGATGTGGAAGGTTTAAAATTAAAACAAGGTCGCCTACTCTCAGCGCTGGATGTCGCAGAAAACGCGCAAGTGGCGTTAATTGACGAAAGCGCTAAAAAATCCATTTTTCCCAATGAAGATCCGCTCGGCAAAGTGGTGATGTTTAATAAACGCCCGTTGCGTATTATTGGTGTTGTGTCCGACCGACAAATGGGTGGCGCGAGCAGTTCCTTGAATCTTTATGCGCCCTACACCACTGTCATGAACCGCATTTCAGGCAGCAAAAAAATCGGTTCGATTACGGTGAAAGTCGCGGAAGATGTGAACACAACAGCAGCAGAAAAAGGCATTACGGAATTGCTGACACTACGCCACGGCAAAAAAGACTTCTTCATCATGAACAGCGATACGATTAAACAAACTATCGAAAGCACCACCGGCACGATGAAATTGCTTATCTCCTCGATTGCTTTTATTTCCTTAATCGTCGGCGGGATTGGTGTGATGAATATTATGTTGGTGTCAGTGACAGAACGCACCAAAGAAATCGGCGTACGCATGGCAATCGGCGCAAGACAATCCAACATCCTGCAACAATTTTTAATTGAAGCCGTGTTGATTTGCCTCATCGGCGGTGTCACCGGTATTTTGCTTTCCGGTGCGATCGGATTGCTGTTTAACACCTTTATGACCGATTTCACCATGGCATTTTCCGGCGGTTCGATTATTGCCGCCGTCGCTTTTTCCAGCTTAATCGGCGTAGTGTTCGGCTACACCCCAGCAAAACGTGCTGCACAATTAGATCCGATTACGGCATTAGCCCGTGAATAGATTTTGTAAAACCTAAAAATGCGGTTAAAATCGACCGCACTTTTGAGGCATAAAATAGCCCCCTTGAACCTTAAAGAAGGATAAAAAATGTTAGAAATGAAAAAATTAGCCCTTGCAGTAGTGATGGCGACAACGCTCGTCGGCTGTGCCAATATTGGCGATTCTTATCAAGCCAGCCTCGATAATTACAAACAATATGAAGATATTACTAAGCAATACAACATTAAAGACAACTGGTGGGCGCTTTATAACGATGCTCAATTAAACCGCATAGTCGAACAAGCTTTAGCAAATAACAAAGACTTAGCCAAAGCAGCGGTTTCCGTCAACCGTGCACTGTATAGCGCCAACCTTGCCGGAGCAAACCTCATTCCGGCCTTTAGCGGTGCAGCGAAATCCTCTGCTCAAAAAGACATTAATCGTGGTGGCAATTCCGCGATCACACACACCGGCGCGTTAAATGTGTCTTACACCTTGGATTTATGGCGTCGTTTAGCGGACGTCGCCGATGCAGCGGAATGGTCACATAAAGCCACCATTGAAGATATGGAATCTACCCGTCTTTCTTTAATCAACTCGGTGGTGACAACCTACTATCAAATTGCCTATTTAAACGATGCCATTAGCACCACACAAGAAAGCATCAAGTATTACACCGACATCAGCAACATCATGAAAAATCGCTTGGCACAAGGTGTCGCAGATAGTGCTAGCGTAGATCAGGCACAACAAGCGGTATTAACGGCGCGTAATAATTTAATTACGTTGCAAACCAACCGCAAAAACGCCGAACAAGCCTTACGCAATTTGCTGAACTTAAAACCGGATGATGCATTAAACATCAACTTCCCGCATATTTTGAGCGTGAAAACTGTGGGCGTGAATTTAAACGTGCCGGTTTCCGTAATCGCCAATCGTCCTGATGTTAAAGGCTATCAAGCCCGTTTAAGCAGTGCATTCAAAAACGCCAAAGCCACTGAAAAAAGCTGGTTCCCGGAAATTACCTTGGGTGGCAGCTTAAGCCGTAATGCCACCAATCAAACCGGGACAACCACATCCTCCTCTATTGGTGCCGGCAACGTTGGCATTACGCTGCCGTTCTTAAATTGGAACACGGTTAAATGGAACGTGAAAATTTCTGAAGCGGATTACGAAACAGCCCGTTTAAACTATGAAAAAAGTATCACCACCGCGTTAAATGACGTAGATACCAACTACTTTGCTTTTACTCAAGCGCAAAGCCAGTTTGCCAACGTGCAACAAACGTACAATTACAACCAACGCATCACGCAATATTACCGCAACCGCTACAACGCGGGCGTGTCTGAATTGCGCGAATGGTTGACGGCGGCCAATACAGAAAAAGCCTCCCAGCTTTCCATTTTGCAAGCCAAATTCAATGTAATTCAGGCAGAAAATGCCGTTTACAGCTCCATGGCCGGCTATTACTCCCGCTAATAAAACATCATAAAAATCTACCGCACTTTGTGGTGGGTATAAACATAAAAAACGGCGCTTCATAACAAAGCGCCGTTTTTGTTTGAGAGAAAAGTGCGGTCGGTTTTCAGACTGTTTTTCAGATAAAACGTCATCAAAACTAACCGCACTTTTATGGCTATGACCAATTATTTGCTGATACTATCCATCCATTGGAACAACTCGTCCAGATCATAATCTCCCGAATGCGGCACGCCCCACGGAGTTTCATAATCCACCTGTTTGCCTGCCATACGCAGTTTTATCGCAAGTATCGCACTGATGGCGTGCGAGGTATCACGATCAGAAGTCCCTGCACGAATGCGCCAATATGCGGTTTTGCCGTGATCCACATAATTCATCGCGTTCATTAACTGAATGATGTGCTTATCTGCCATTTGCCCTTTCTCGGTACTATGTTGCATGGAATAGTCTGTAAAATGCTGATTATTCACGCTTTCCGTACCGAATAAGTTATTTTCACCGGAACTCAAATTCAGCGCATCAAAGGCAGGTGGTGATTTCATGCGTTTTTCTGAGTGAATATAGCCCTCCCAATCAATGTCGCTAACGCCTTCCTTGCTCAGTTTCACCCAAGGTTTATCTTCGAAGGACACCCCATTTTTACGGGCTTTATCCGCCGCGCGCACAATGACATTTTTCACATAATCTTTAAAAGAACCGTTACCTTGTGCATCTAACGTCAAGGCATTACCTTTCTCATCTTCTAATTTCAGACTATTTAAATAAGATGGGAACTCGGTTTTTAGTTGATCGGACACCTGAATTTCCGCAGCCGTCAACGTGCCCTCAATTGTGGCTTTTGCCGCAGCTTGAGAACGATCATTAAAACTTTGTGCATTCAAACGGCTCATGTCCATTCGGCGATAATCGTTCAAGCCGTTAAATTCCCACTCATAAGCGCTGTCGGCGTGTTCCAAATTGGTAATCGGACAATAGGCGGACACTGCAAAAATGGCGTCACTCGCCTCTGCCGCGCCGACTTGTTTTAAATACTCAACATAATCCATGCTGTCACCACTTGCGCCTAACAAAGCGGACAATGCTCCACCTGCGCTGGTGCCGTTAGAAATGATCTTATTGGCATCACCTGGCATTGCTTCATCGTTAAAATGCAAATAACGCACCGCCGATTTCAAATCAATAATCGCTGCCGGTGCCTTGCCGGTATATTTGCCGTCTTTCTCCAACGTCCGTCCACGCGCACCCACACTTGCCACCACATAGCCCTTGGAAAGTGCGGTCAAAATTGCGTTAGGTTTATCACCACTGCCGAAGCCTTTTGCATCATAGGTTGCCGCTTTTGCCGGCATATAACCGCCCACCGCATTCGGCAGGAAAATCGGCGCGCTCTTGGCATTAAAGCCATTGATTTTGCCATTATTAAAATAGGTTTCCGGCACATAAATGTTCAGTGTCTGATAATCCGGCTCAACCGGGTTTTGCACATACACAATCTTTTCAAACGCACGGAATTTCACCGTCTCACCATTCACTTTCACCGCTAAAGTGCGGTAAGTTTTCGGTGAGAATTTTAGATCATAGCCACTGTCCGTTTTATTGAAATACGGCGCATCCGCCAACGGATCATTCCCTTGCGGTGGGTTCGCCATAGCCATACCGGAAACAGCCAACCCTACCAACGAAGCCAACCATGTTTTTGCTTGCATAAAATTCTCCTGTATCAAAGATATATTGATGGTTAGACAGACTCATTGTAAATGCGTTCGGCGGAAGAAAATAAAATGACAAAAGCCACCTGCTTACGACAGATGGCTTTTTTCACCTACGCCTTCTTCAAAAACTCCGATTTCAGCATGATTTTGCCGCAATCCACGTTGTGGTCGCCGCAAGCAAGGCGAATACCTTTAAATTTTGTGCCTTTCTTTAACACTTCGGAAGAGCCTTTAAGTTTTAAATCTTTGATGAGTAGCACGTCGTCGCCATCAGCCAGTTCGTAGCGTGCATCTTGATGCACGACTAAATTACGCACGGAACGTTATTTAACGCTTTCGGGCATTCATGATTTCGTGCAACAAGTTACACGCTACGATTTACTAAAATAGTGATATGAAAATAAACACGGTGACCGATTTTCACAAGCCCCTTGAGAGGCTTGTGAAGTATAGGCCATTATAGGTAAGCCTAAAAACCGCATATTTTACGTGCGGATTGTTATTTGCTTCCTAAAACTCAGCTACTTTCCTTCCGCCACATTTTTCTTTTCTTCCAATTCTTCCCAACGCATAAATGCCCTTTCCAGTTCGGCTTCGGCATCTGCCAAGGCTTTCAGTTTGGCATCCGTCACATCGTGAGATTGTTGGAAGAAATTCGGGTCGCCGATTTCAGTTTGAAGTGCGGTGATTTTTTCTTCTAAATCTTCTAACAGCTGCGGAAGCTGTTCCAATTCGCGCTGTTCTTTGTAAGAAAGTTTGACGGATTTGGGTTTATTGGAAACCGATTTATTTTCTACCGCACTTTCCTCTTTTTTAGGCTCAACTTTTTTCTGTTTTACAGCATCCTGTTCGGCTTTTTGAGCAAAATAATTGGCTTGTTGCTGTTTGGCATCGAAGAAGCCACCAACATATTTATTCAACACACCATCGCCTTCAAAGATGTAGCATTCCGTCGCAGTGTTGTCGATAAATTGACGGTCGTGGCTGACGATGATCAATGTGCCTTGGTAATCGGTGAGGATTTCTTCCAAAAGCTCCAAGGTTTCTACGTCCAAGTCGTTAGTCGGTTCATCGAGAATCAATAAATTATTCGGTTTTAATAATAATTTTGCTAATAACAGACGATTGCGTTCACCACCGGAAAGGGCTTTTACCGGCGTCATGGCGCGTTTCGGTGGGAACAAGAAATCTTGTAAATAGCCCAACACATGGCGTTTGATACCGTTAACTTCCACGTCCTGCTTACCATCGGCAACGTTATCCATCACGGATTTTTCCGGATCAAGATCGGCACGGTATTGATCAAAATAGGCAATGTCTAATTTGGTTCCGCAGCGAATGGAGCCACTTGTGGGTTGAATTTCACCGAGCAACAATTTGATAAAGGTGGTTTTGCCACAACCGTTCGGGCCGACTAAAGCGATTTTATCGCCGCGTAAAATGGTGGTGCTAAAATCTTTAAGTAATTGTTTGCCGTCAATGTCGTAACTGACGTTTTCCATTTCAAACACGATTTTACCGGAGCGACTGGACGTGTCTAATTGCAATTTTGCGGTGCCCATCACCTCACGACGTTGGCGACGTTCTTCGCGCATGGCTTTTAACGCGCGCACGCGTCCTTCATTACGGGTGCGACGGGCTTTGATGCCTTGGCGAATCCAGACTTCTTCTTGCGCTAAGCGTTTATCAAATAACTCATTTTGTAACGCTTCTACCCGTAAGTTTTCTTCTTTCGCGGTAAGGTATAAATCGTAGTTGCCGGGGTAAGACACCAATTTGCCGCGATCTAAATCCACGATGCGGGTCGCCATTTTGCGAATGAAAGAACGGTCGTGAGAAATAAACACAATGCTCCCGTCAAATTCCATCAGGAAATTTTCCAGCCATTCGATGGCAGCCACGTCCAAGTGGTTAGTCGGCTCATCTAACAACAACACATCCGGGTTACACACTAAGGCGCGCGCCAAAGCAGCTTTACGCAACCAACCACCAGATAAATCAGCAAGTTTCGTATTCGGATTTAATTCCAGTTTTTGTAACACTTCATTGATTTTATTTTCAAATTGCCAGCCATTAGCATGTTCCAATTTTGCTTGAATTTGGGCAAGCTGGTTTAATGTCTGCTCGCTATAATCCTGCTCTAACTGCATGGAAATATGATGGTATTCCTTCAATAAATCCGCCAAATGCTCAATGCCTTCCGCTACATAATCAAACACATTGCCTTCCGCATGGCGCGGCGGATCCTGCTCTAAACGAGACACGACCAAGTCTTTTTCATACTGTACTTTGCCGTCATCCATGATGACATCGCCGGCAATGATTTTAAGCAACGTAGATTTGCCTGCGCCGTTGCGCCCGACTAAACAGACGCGTTCGTTAGGTTCAATATGTAGCTCTGCATGATCCAATAAAGGGGCATCGCTGAAAGAAAGATATCCGTTGGTTAAGCTGATAAGTGCCACAAAAAAATCCTATAAAAAATGAAAAAATAGTGAAAAAATGACCGCACTTTTAACGCAATGATATTGCCAATATCAGATCTCGATCATCTTTAGCCACACATTTTGTGCGCTAAGGAAAAAAACAAAACGCAAAATACCCTCAAGATATTTTGCGTTTTATGTCAACGTCAATTAATTCGCAACATTGATTTGTTGTCCATCCACAAAGGTTACACTACGAGGAACAGAATACACGGAGACATCCTGTGAATTAGTAAACAACGTGCGGTATTCATCTTGAATTTTATTAAACGGAATGCGTAAGTTGACTGTCGCTTTAGATTTCGCCGCTAGCGGTTTTGCAAAATCGAGAGGAATATCCTGAGAATAAAGCATGTGTTGGTCATGCCAATATGATGCAATCCAGTAAAGCGATTTGATCGGCTTATTCCCCAGATTCTCAATAGAATATTTTGCCAGAACATACGCTTGGTTATCTTCGTTAACAATAAATTTCCGCTCTTCAAAATGAATATTAACGTGTTTTTGGAAAAGCGAGAGAGGCGTGTCATTCGTATTCTTCTGTGCGGTTTGCGTTGCCTGTGGTGCTGAAGAGGCGGATTCCGATTCTTTGGGTTTTATCCCTTGTTTCGCCGCCAGCGCTGTACCGACCACTACAATAGAAGCAAACGAGACTAAAGCGATGACTTTCATTAATTTCATTATCGTAACTACCTTATTAAGCTGTTTATTTTTCTGAAATTCTACCCGATCCCCTTAGCAAAATAAATGAGATTTTATACATCCATAAAAGACAAAGGGTAGAACACCTCTACCCTTTCTCTGCAATTATGCTGTTGTTTTCTTATTTTCATCTGCAATACAGGCTGCCGCTGTAAACAGAACATCTGTGGAAGAGTTCAATGCGGTTTCAGTTGAATCTTGCAGGATACCAATAATAAAGCCAACTCCAATCATTTGCGCAGCGACATCATCGGAAATACCGAATAAGCTACAGGCTAAAGGAATCAATAGCAAGGATCCACCGGCCACACCAGAAGCACCACACGCGCATAAACTTGCAACAATACTAAGTAAAATTGCACTACTGAAAGAAACCTCAATGCCTAATGTATTCGCTGCCGCAAGTGTAAGAATCGTAATGGTAATTGCCGCACCGGCCATATTAATGGTCGCGCCTAACGGAATAGACACAGAATAAGTTTCTTCGTCTAAATTCAAACGTTTTGCCAAATTAATATTCACCGGAATATTTGCTGCTGAACTACGGGTAAAAAATGCGGTTAATCCACTTTCACGCAAACAAGTCCAAACAAGTGGATAAGGGTTACGGCGAATTTTCCAGAAAACTAAAATTGGATTCACGACAAAGGCGACAAATAACATTGCACCAATTAAAACACTTAATAACTGAGCATAACCGCCTAACGCTACTAATCCTTTATCTGCAAGTGTTTGAGCAACCAAGCCAAATACACCAATAGGCGCAAATGTGATGATGACATAAACAATCTTAGACACGGCTTCAGAAAAATCTGATACCACATTTTTTGTTGTGTCTGAGGCATGACGAAGTGCTAAGCCTAAACCGATTGACCACGCCAATACACCAATAAAATTCGCTTTAAAAATGGCATTTAGCGGGTTGTCCACGACATTAAATACAAGATCTAATAACACTGTGCCAACCCCTTTAGGTGCCGACGCGATATCTTCTTTGACAGAAAGTGCCACTTCCACCGGAAATAAGAAAGAGGCAATTACGGCGACTAATGCGGCCAAGAAAGTACCAAGCAAATAAAGCATAATGATAGATTTCATGCTGGTTTGTGTTCCCACCTTTTTATTGGCAATCGCCGCCATGACTAAAACAAAAATTAATAATGGCGCAACTGCGCGGAGTGAGCGCACAAAGATCTGGCCAAGTACGCCGACTTCGCTTGCCAAGTTAAAACCGAGTGACGGTTCCAAAATAGGCGTAACGAGAGCAACAACGATACCTAAAACCAAGCCAATGGCAATCCGTTTGACCAAATTGCCCTGAAAAAATAAAGAAATTAAACGAGATGTTTTCATATTAAATTAATGATGTTGTGCAAATAAAGTTGCGATGAGTCTTTGAATCACATGTGATTCCCCTAAGGAAATTAAAGATAGCCTAAATTTCAATTAAAGAAAACAGAACAGATCAAATTTTTATTGGCATAAGCAAGATGAGAGAGCACAACAACACGTTGACATACTGTATATAAAAACAGTAAAATTGAGATATAGAAAATTTAGGCTTACGCTAAGGAATTACCATGAATAACAATAATACGCTTGTTTCAATGAACTACAGCGGTTCATCCTATCAACCGCTTCCTTTTTTTGAAGAACAAAAATCAGAAAAATTCCACTATCGCAAAAAACTCGACCTCAACTTGTATTGTGTAAAACACCCAAAACAGACATGTTTTATTCATATCTCCAATCCCAATCTATTAGCATGGGGAATTGAAGCGGGTGATATGTTAGTTGTTGAAAAGAGTGATAAGGTATTTATCGGAGAATTCGTGGTGATGGAAATTGAAAATAATTTTTGTCTTTATGAATTGATCGCTTATACAGACGGCGAATTTGTCTTTTTGTCGTTAGATAAAGACAAAGAAAATATTAAAACGTCTAACTGGAATAATCTTCCTATCGTTGGGGTGGTCACAAACATTATTCACCAACTCCCTCGAAAAAGAACGCATTTTATTGCGTAAATCTTCCTTTCTTATGGCTTATTAAATCACTGCCTTCACAAGGAATACATAAGCCTTGTGAAGGCAGCTAAACTAAGCGAAATACTCGCTATTTAGATTCTTCCCAGCCTGCTGGCGGTGTAACCGGTTGGCGATTCATCAACTGTTTGATTTGCTCTTCTTCAATGGTTTCATATTTTACTAACGCATCTTTCATGGCGTGTAAAATATCCATATTGTCGATCAGAATTTGTCTCGCACGTTCATAGTTACGACTCACAATTGCACGCACTTCCTCATCAATCACATGCGCAGTTTCATCAGACATGTGTTTTGCTTTCGCCATGGAACGTCCCAAGAACACTTCCCCGTCATCCTCAGTATAAAGAATTGGGCCCAGTTTATCGGAGAAACCCCATTGAGTCACCATGTTACGAGCAATATTAGTTGCCACTTTAATATCGTTAGACGCACCTGTCGAAATATTTTCTTCGCCGTAAATCAAATCTTCTGCTAAACGTCCTGCATACAATGTAGAAAGTTTACTTTCCAATTGTTTTTGACTGATACTGACTTGGTCGCCTTCCGGTAAGAAGAAGGTTACCCCTAGGGCACGTCCGCGTGGAATGATTGTCACTTTATGCACAGGATCGTGTTCCGGCACCAAATAACCGACAATGGCATGACCCGCTTCATGATATGCGGTGGACTCTTTTTGCTTATCAGTCATGATCATGGTGCGACGTTCAGGTCCCATGTTGATTTTATCTTTGGCTTTTTCAAACTCAACCATTGTCACGGTACGTTTATTGGTACGTGCAGCAAATAACGCCGCCTCATTCACCAAGTTTGCCAAATCCGCACCGGAATAACCTGGCGTACCACGCGCAAGCGTCATTGCATCCACATCCGGCCCAACAGGTACTTTTCGCATATGCACTTTTAAGATTTGCTCACGACCTTTCACATCAGGCAATCCAACCACCACTTGACGGTCAAAACGTCCGGGACGGGTTAATGCTGGGTCTAAAACATCCGGACGGTTAGTCGCTGCGATGACGATGACCCCTTCATTTCCTTCAAAGCCATCCATTTCAACCAACATTTGGTTTAAGGTTTGCTCGCGTTCATCATGGCCACCGCCAAGCCCAGCACCACGTTGGCGACCAACGGCATCGATTTCGTCGATAAAAATCAAACAAGGTGCATTTTTCTTCGCTTGTTCAAACATATCGCGCACACGAGAAGCCCCGACCCCCACAAACATTTCTACGAAATCAGAACCGGAAATCGTGAAGAAAGGCACTTTTGCTTCCCCGGCAATGGCTTTCGCCAATAAGGTTTTACCCGTACCCGGAGGGCCAACCATTAAAATCCCTTTTGGAATTTTACCGCCAAGATTTTGGAATTTTTTTGGCTCACGCAAGAAATCAACAATTTCAGCCACTTCTTCTTTTGCTTCATCACAACCGGCTACATCGGCAAAAGTGGTTTTAATTTGCTCTTGTGTCATCATACGCGCGCGGCTTTTACCAAAGCTCATGGCTTTACCGCCACCGCCTTGCATTTGACGCATGAAGAAAACCCAAACGCCAATTAATAACAGCATCGGGAACCAAGCAATCAAGATTTGAGATAATAATCCTCTTCTCTCCTGAGGGGTGCCTTCTACTTTGACTTTTTTATTTAATAAATCATTCAATAAGTTTTTATCTTCTAAAGGAATGACAGTGGTATATTTAGCTCCATCTGCTTTGGTAACTAAAATTTCATTATCTTCAAACTTAGCCTGACGCACCTGACCATTTTCAATATCAGTAATAAAAGTGGTATAGTCCGTTACATTGCCGTTAGAAGCCGAATTAAAACTTTGATATGCCGTCATCATAACAACAGCAACAACAACCCAAAGAATTAAATTTTTTACCATATCGTTCAAGGCATTACCCCATACTTATAAAGTTAATAAAATATTGCAAGGTTACTATATTTGTTTCGAAAGTGAAAGTTATCAAATTGATTGTCTTCCTTTGTTACTTAACCCATTAAAACTTATAGCCACTTGCAACGATATAAACTTCCCGAGAGCGATCTCGAGAGGCTTCAGGTTTCCGAACTTTTACCACACTAAAGAGAGAACGAATCTCTTTTAAGTATTCATCAAAACCTTCACCCTGAAAAACTTTTACAACAAAACTGCCTTTGTTCGCCAACACCTGTTTGCACATATCCAATGCAAGCTCGACCAAATACATTGCGCGTGGAATATCTACTGACGGCATTCCACTGAAATTCGGTGCCATATCCGACATCACCACATCGACTTTTTCTTCGCCAACGCGTTCTAGCAAAGTACTCAGGACATTTTCATCACGGAAATCCCCTTGTAGGAAATCAACCCCTACAATGGGATCCATCTCCAAAATATCGCACGCGATAACCCGCCCATTCCGACCAATTTGGCTGACGACATACTGCGACCAACCCCCCGGAGCGGCACCAAGGTCGACTACTGTCATACCCGGTTTAAACAAACGGTCCGTTTGTTGGATTTCATCCAGTTTAAAATATGCACGAGAACGCAATTTTTGTTTATGCGCTTTTTGTACAAAAGGATCTTTAAAATGTTCATTTAACCAGCGAGTAGAACTCGCCGAGCGTTTTTTCTTGCCCATAACCTGTCTTATGTTTTTTTAATGTTCTCGTATATAAAGGCTTAAGATTGACTTTTCAAGCCTCAAATCATGATTAATAAAAAAATCCACCTTTCCTCGATTTTTGACAGAAAGGTGGCTTAAATCAGAATAGTACTTATTGTAGCAATTAAAGTGCGGTCTATAAAATGATCGTTTTATTCTTATAGACGAAAATGCGATCGTGCAATGCCAAATCTAAGGCTCGGCTCAATACTGTTTTTTCTACATCGCGTCCAGCCTTCATCATGGCTTCCGCACTATAAGTATGGTCAATATTGATCACATTTTGCATAATAATCGGACCTTGATCCAATTCATTATTAATAAAATGTGCTGTTGCACCAATAATTTTTACACCGCGCTCATAAGCTTGTTGATACGGTCTCGCACCAATAAATGCCGGTAAGAATGAATGGTGAATATTAATCACTCGATTAGGATAACGTGCCACAAATTTTGGATTTAACACTCGCATATACTTCGCCAGCACAATGTAATCCGGAGCAAATTCGTCAATTTTTTCGGCGAGCAATGCATCATGTTCTTCACGGGTCAAATTCTGATGACTAATGCAAAAATAGGGCACATCAAAACGTTCTGCCAACGTACGCAATGCATCATGATTTCCAATGACGGCAGCAATCTCCACATCAAGACCGCCATAGTAATTTTTCATCAAAATATCGCCTAAACAATGCGCTTCTTTCGTGACTAAAATTACAATTCGTTTACGTTTTGTACTTAGTAGGCGGCAATTCGTCCCTTCCGGCAGATTCAGTGCCAAATCGGCCAACAAGGTTTCTTCATTAAAAATGCCTTGGAGTTCCGTGCGCATGAAAAAATGCTTAGTTTCAAAATCAACAAATTCATTATTCTGCACAATATTTAATTGGTGCTTATAACAAATATTGGTAATTTTGGAGATTAACCCAATCGCATCCGAACAGTCGGTTAATAGTATTTTATTCTCAATCATAAATTCTGTGTTATCTTGATAAAAAAAGAAACCCATAAAAATGGGTCTCTTTTAGTCATTATTATCAATTAAATTTCAAAAGAAGACAAAGGCTTTCCTTGATCTAATTGCGCCTGAATTGCCTTCGGTGTTCTGCCTTGACCAGTCCACGTTTTTGTTACGCCATTTTCATCAACATATTGATATTTTGCGGGTCTTGCTGAACGTTTTTTAGAAACACTGCTGACTTTTTCAGACACATCCAAGCCTAAAATTTCAGCTAATTCTTGTCTAGAAATTCCTTCTTTTTCAAGTAATTCTTTATATTTTGCGATCCGTTCTTGGCGTGCATTTTCTTCTTCTTGAGCTTTCGCTAACTCTACTTTTTTCTCAGAAACAAGCGCCTCAATCTTTTCGAGAAGATTTTCTAATTGCTCTACAGAAAAATTACGCGTAGCAAAACGCAAGCTACGGATATTAGACAATACTTTCAATACTTCACTCATTAATTTTCTCCTCTGGTATTAATATAAGCAAACTGGAATCCAAATTATGATAAACAAATTATATACCAAGGTAAATATCTATTTCTTAAATTATTTTATATTAATAACATCTCTTTTATATTGGCATTTCTCTGTTTTTATTGTAGTCTTATAGCGTCCTATACATACGTAGAGGTGCAAACGTTATAAGTATATTTTCAGAGTGGATAACGATGAAGAAAATGGAAAGGAACGTTTGCCGAAATCAGTTAAGAGTCGTTTTAGCTGGTTGGTGGCGTCTTCGAAAGAACCGTCACTGTCATAGTCAATCAAACTATGGAGCGCTACTGGTTAGGTTAGGTCTTTATTTGCCTGCCTTTTTAAATTATTTCTAGTTATTCTAAGTATTTAAAGTCAGTGGTTCTCCCTTAATTTTAGGTAGAACACCATATGGAACTCATCGATTACTCATCGTCAATTTGGTCAATTATTCCCCCATTGCTTGCATTAGCATTAGCGATTATTACACGTAAAGTGCTCCTTTCTTTGAGCGTGGGTATCTTAGTCGGCGCCGCCATGCTGGCAAATTTTGAACCGTTAAATACCTTAGTGTATTTAAAAAATAATATTGCTTCCCTCTTCATTAAAGAAGATGGATTAAATAGCAACAACATTAATATTCTTCTTTTCTTATTATTGCTTGGCGTTTTGACCGCACTTTTAAGCATGTCCGGCAGTAACCGAGCCTTTGCTGAATGGGCGCAAAAGCACATCAAAGGTCGCCGTGGTGCTAAATTAGTGGCAGCCTCTTTAGTTTTTATCACCTTTATTGATGATTATTTCCACAGCTTAGCGGTGGGTGCGATTGCGCGTCCAATTACCGATAAATTCAAAGTTTCTCGCGCGAAATTAGCTTATATTTTAGATTCGACTGCTGCGCCAATGTGCGTATTAATGCCGGTATCCAGCTGGGGCGCTTACATTATTACGCTTATTGCAGGTTTATTAGCCACCTACTCCATTACCGGCTACTCACCCATTGGAGCGTTTATGGCAATGAGCGCCATGAACTATTACGCGATTTTCTCAATTATCATGGTCTTTTTTGTTGCCTATTTTTCTTTTGATATCGGTGCGATGGCAAAACATGAAAAATTAGCACTAAGTGCAGAAGAGATTACCGAAACGCAATCTTCTGAGGTAAAAGGCCATGTACGTAATCTTGTATTACCGATTTTAACCTTAATTATCGTGACCGTTTCTGCCATGATGTATACTGGTAATGAAGCCTTAGCGGCTGACGGCAAGCCTTTCTCTATCTTAGGGGCATTTGAAAATACCACTGTTGGCGTGTCATTAGTTACCGGGGGTTTAAGTGCGGTTTTGGTTGCATCGCTGTGTATTTTTGCCGATCGTTTGGTGAATGTTCCCGAATATGTTAAAGCTTGGGGCGTAGGAATTAAATCCATGTCCGGTGCTATTCTCATTCTATTCTTCGCATGGACAATTAATAATGTGGTAAGCGATGTGAAAACCGGTGCTTATTTAGCCTCTTTGGTTTCCGATACATTGCCACTTGCTTTATTACCTGCACTTTTATTTATTTTGGCATCCGTTATGGCATTCTCCACCGGCACCAGCTGGGGAACCTTCGGTATTATGTTGCCAATCGCTGCGGCCATTGCTTCTCACGCCATGCCGGGCTCTGTAGAATTTATGTTGCCTTGCTTATCTGCCGTCATGGCAGGAGCCGTTTGCGGTGACCATTGCTCCCCAGTATCCGATACAACCATTTTGTCTTCCACTGGGGCGAAATGCGACCACATGGATCACGTCACCTCCCAATTGCCTTATGCCCTTACTGTGGCAATAGCAACTATTGCAGGTTATGTTGTAGTGGGGTTCACCTACTCCGGCTTACTTGGTTTTATCACTACAGGTGCCGTGCTCACCTTACTCGTGTTTATCTTTAAAAAGCGATAAATTGTGATCTCGCGCACAAAAATCAAATTTAAAATTAAATTCTGTAATTTTTATAAAATGCGACATAAAGTCGCATTTTTTCTATTTAAACTAAAAGTTAATTTATAAAATTTCAAATATGTAAACTTATGCAGAATTTTATATTGCAAAATAGGCTAAAAACCCAAATCCTCGCTTAACTTTTCAATAGACAAGCAAACCTCTTTTCGTTAAGAATAATCCGTAATGAACCAAACTTATACTATCGGTATAAAAGTGCGGTCAAAAAAAGCGATACTTTTTAAAGCAAATAGGAAGAGGTAAAAATGAAGAAATTATCGGGAGCAGAAATGGTCGTTCAATCCTTGCGTGATCAAGGTGTTGAATTTTTATTTGGTTATCCAGGTGGGGCGGTTTTAGATATTTACGATGCAATCCATACTTTAGGGGGCATCGAACACATTTTAGTACGCCACGAACAAGCGGCAGTACACATGGCTGACGGCTATGCACGAGCTACCGGCAAAGTGGGTTGTGTTTTAGTCACCTCTGGCCCGGGCGCCACCAATGCCATTACCGGTATTGCTACCGCATATGCGGATTCCATTCCGTTAGTGGTACTTTCCGGACAAGTTCCATCAGGGTTAATTGGTAGCGATGCCTTCCAAGAATGCGACATGATAGGCATCTCCCGTCCGGTCGTGAAACACAGCTTTTTAGTTAAAAACTCGGAAGACATTCCGACTATCATAAAAAAAGCCTTTTATATAGCCTCCACTGGCCGCCCCGGCCCTGTGGTCATTGATTTACCAAAAGATGTTGTTAATCCATTAAACAAATTTGCCTACACTTATCCGGAAGAAGTCACTTTGCGTTCTTACAGTCCAACGGTACAAGGTCACAAAGGGCAAATCAAAAAAGCCTTAAAAGCCTTATTGGTGGCCAAAAAACCGGTGCTTTTCGTGGGCGGTGGTGTGATTTCAGCCAACTGCCACGATGCCTTAACACGTTTTGCTAAGCAGTTAAATTTGCCGGTTACCTCTTCTCTTATGGGCTTAGGTGCTTTCCCTGGCACGGATAGACAATTCCTCGGGATGCTTGGTATGCACGGCACTTATGAAGCCAATACGGCAATGCATAACAGCGACTTGATTTTAGGTATCGGCGTTCGCTTTGACGATCGCACCACCAATAATCTCGCAAAATATTGCCCACATGCCAAAGTGATTCATGTGGATGTGGATCCCACCTCCATTTCCAAAACCGTACCGGTGGCGATTCCGATTGTCGGCAGCGCAGAAAGCGTATTAGAGGAATTTTTATCATTATTAGAAGATGAAAACCTTGCGAAGTCTCAATCGGATTTAACGGATTGGTGGAAACAAATCGAACAATGGAAAGCCGTGAAATGCTTAGATTTCGATCGTCACAGCGGCGTAATCAAACCTCAGCAAGTGATTGAAACCATCTATCGTTTAACTCAAGGTAATGCTTATATGGCATCGGATGTAGGGCAACATCAAATGTTCGCTGCCTTACACTACCCGTTCGACAAACCACGTCGTTGGATCAACTCCGGTGGGCTTGGCACGATGGGCTTCGGTTTGCCTGCAGCACTTGGCGTAAAACTTGCCGATCCGAAAGCGACGGTAGTTTGTATTACCGGTGATGGTAGTATTCAAATGAACATTCAAGAGCTTTCTACCGCCAAACAGTATGATATTCCTATCGTCGTCATTTGTTTGAACAACCATTTCCTCGGCATGGTGAAACAATGGCAGGATTTGATTTATTCCGGTCGCCATTCACAAACTTACATGAACTCATTGCCGGATTTCGTGAAATTAGCGGAAGCCTACGATCATGTGGGTATTCAAATCGCCAAACCGGAAGAATTGGAAGAAAAGCTTAAACAAGCGTTCAGCATTAAAAATAAACTGGTTTTTGTTGACATCAACGTTGATGCCAACGAACACGTTTACCCAATGCAAGTGCGTGGAGGCGCCATGAATGAAATGATTTTAACTAAACCGGAGAATGCATAATGCGTAGAATTTTATCCGTATTACTCGAAAATGAATCAGGCGCGTTATCCCGCGTCGTCGCCTTATTCTCACAACGCGCTTTCAACATCGAAAGCCTGACTGTGGCCCCCACAGATGATCCAACGTTATCCCGTATGACTATTGAAACCTACGGCGATGAACAAGTGTTGGAGCAAATTGAAAAGCAATTACACAAATTGGTGGATGTGTTTAAAGTGATTAATTTAAGCGACAGTGAACACGTTGAGCGTGAAGTGATGTTAATTAAAGTTCGTGCGCAAGGCGTTGCGCGGGAAGAACTGAAACGTTTGACGGATATTTTCCGTGCACAAATTGTGGACGTTACCACGAAGTCTTACATCATCCAACTCACCGGCACCAAAGACAAACTGGATGCCTTCGTGAGCACACTAAAAGAAGAAGCCGTTGTCATCGAAATCGTCCGTTCCGGTTTGGTGAGCTTACCACGTGGAGAAAAAGGCTATTTATAGTCAATAAATAAACACAAAGTGCGGTCAAAATTCGGAATATTTTTTGCAAAAGAAATTTAATCTATTTTTAACCAAAAAAATTCTGAAAATAGCATAATCATACTTACTTAAGCCCCATTCACGGGGCTTAATAAGTTATAGCTTCTCTCGTTACATACAAACAAAACTGACAAAACTTTAACAAATCTTTACACTGCCATCCATAATAATCATTGAGTCAATAAGTCATTAAGTATAGAATAAGGAAATTTTTTACATTTCATTTACTTATGCTTAAAAAATTCTTTAATTATCTACATTCTCGTCTATTTTGGCTATGGCTTTTTTGGCTTTCCTTTCTCACACAAACCATTTCTCCCGAAGATAGCATCTTTTACGGATTATTTGTTATATATATTCTCTACTACTTGATTTTTTCATTTAACCAAAAAGTATTTTGGTATTTTCTTACTTTTATTGTCATCACATTATCACTTTACTATCCTGTTTATTTATCCTATGGAAAATTAAATTCAGGCGTGGTCGCTGCATTTTTTGAAACGAATCCAGCTGAATCCTTTGAGTTTTTAGGAAAACTTAAGTTTGATCAATTTAATTTACCGCTATTATTTATATTCTCAACGTTCATCTTATACAAACTAAGAAAATCTGTTAATCCACAAGATAAAACATCAGAAAAAGAAATAAAAGAAAAGAGAATATTAAACATTATTCTTACTATATTGGCAATATTCAGTACAGTTTGGGTACCAACTAAATTCTACTTTGAAAACAAATCAGAAGATCAAATCGATTCACATTGGACATTAGCTAATAGTCCGGTAAACCTTATTGCATTTTATGCAAATATTATTGAAAGTATTATTGATTACTATCAAGATAAAAGCGATCTTGAAAATGTACAGAATATTTCTCCTCCCTGGCATATAATTTCAGCCCAACCTCAATATAAAAACTATGTTCTAATTATTGGTGAAAGCGCCAGAAGAGATTATATGTCAACTTATGGTTTTAATTTACCTACTACTCCATTTTTAGATAAAACGACCGGCTACATTAATGCAGGTTATGTTTCCAGCGCACCGGCTACTTACCATTCATTGTTAAACTCATTGCATTTTAAATCCAAGAGAAAAGGTAAAAAAGATTATTCCTACAATATTATTACGTTGGCTAAAATGGCAGGAATAAAAACTTTTTGGCTATCAAATCAAGGTAGCATTGGCAAATATGATACGCTAACCAGTCGTTTAGGTATCAGTGCAGACTTCCACTACTTTACTAAAAAAGGCGGCTTTTCAACAAATAATGCCGATGATATGAAATTGTTAGATGAATTAAAAATTCGATTTAAAGAAAAAACCTACTCAAATAATGTAAGGCTATTTGTCATTCATTTAATGGGTTCACATCGTAATTTTTGTCAACGACTTAAAGAAGAAGAGAAAAAACTGGAATTTATTAATGAGAGTCTATCTTGTTATGTAAACACAATTTTAAAAACGGATAAATTCATTGAGGAAACAGTGACTTTATTAAAAGAACAAAATGAACCTTACTCATTAATTTATTTTTCAGATCATGGATTATCGCATATTAACAAAGAAGATAAAAAAGAGGTTGATTTAGATTTTGGCGATAAATATAAACAAAACTTTGATGTCCCTTTTGTCAAAATCTCTAGCGATGACAATACAAGAGAAGTAGTTAATATAAAAAGAAGCGCATTTAACTTTATCTATGGGTTCTCTCAATGGCTAGGAATACAAACCGAAGAATTAAATAATCACTATGATTTTTTCTCAAATAAAGACGATGAAGAAATTAAAGTGTTTAACTTCCAAGACAATATTCCTTATGACTCATTAAAAACAGATAATATTCCACAATTTTAATCCAAAACTTACTTAGGATGACATGATGAATCAATATAGTGCTACAACAGTAAAAGCCGTCTTTTTTATGTCAGGCTTTGCCGCATTAATCTATCAAATCGCATGGCAGAGAATATTATTTACTGCCTTTGGTGTGGATTTAGAATCCATCACCATCATTATAGCTGTCTTTATGGCCGGCCTCGGTATCGGCGCTTATTTTGGTGGCCGTATCGCCGACAAATTCCCCAAACACATTATTTTCTATTTTGCACTCACCGAAATTGGTATTGGTGTTTTTGGTTTTGCCAGTCCAACGCTAATAGAGTTAACAAAAAATCTATTCTTGCATTCAAGCATTGTTACCGTTGCTTTCTCTAATTTTGTATTGCTCCTTTTTCCCACCTTCCTCATGGGAAGTACATTACCTCTATTAACTCAATACTTAAACCAACATTTTGATAATATTGGAAATAATATCGGCTGGTTATATTTTACCAACACCTTAGGTGCTGCATTTGCTTGTATAAGTACTGGTTTTATTTTATTTAATCACTTAACCATTACACAAGTCATCTACTTAGCGGCTATCGTTAATTGCCTTGTCGCAATCATTATTTTCTTTAAATACGGAAGAAAAGGAGTAAATCATGACAATAACTAAAAAAGCAATAATATTGTCATTCTTAAGTGGTTTCTTAAGTCTAGGGCTTGAAGTCATTTGGATTCGACTTTTTAGTTTCTATGGCGCCACCTTGCCACAAATTTTTTCTTTAACATTAGCATTGTTTTTATTAGGTATTGCTTGTGGATCGCTTGTAGGTAAAAGATTGTGTCAATCCGGCAAAGGGAATATTAACTATATCGGATACTCGTTTATCTTTTCTTCTCTCCTTGATTGCCTGGCGATTGGTCTGTTAATTTTCTTCCCACTTCAAGGCATGTTCGGCATCTTTATCGTGGCTATTTTCTTTTGTGCCTTAGCACGCGGTGTGGTTTTCCCTATCGTGCATCATCTCGGTGCTGAACAAAAGAAAACCGGTGCCGCTATTTCCAACGTATATTTCGCCAATGTTCTAGGCTGTACCATTTCACCGATATTAATCGGTTTTTATCTTTTAGATATTTTTACCACACAACAAACTTATTTCCTTATTATATTGACAACGTTGCTTACCGCTGTATTTTGTGTAAAAGAGAAATGGTTAAAAATGGCCACAACTCTTGCAACCGTCATTGTGATTATAACAGCCTTTACTGCACCTGAAGAAATCATTCATTCACTGGCACAAAGAACGGATGATGATGGAAAACCGTTAAAATTAGAGAAGTTCATTGAAAATAAACATGGCTTTATTCAAGTTTATTTAAATGACGAAAACGACGAACTTGTTTTTGGCACGAACGTTTATGATGGAATGTTAAATACCAGCTTGACGCGTAACCATAATGGTATTGAACGCGCCTACTTATTACCGGTTATTGCGCCTCACGCCAAAAATATTTTAGTAATTGGCTTAAGTACAGCATCATGGACAAGAGTACTTACCTCCATGCCGGAATTAGAATCCATGACGGTCATTGAACTTAACCCGGCCTATCCGCAACTTGCCGGTATGTATCCTGAAATGCGTAAATTCCTACAAGATAAACGAGTGAATCTGATTACGGATGATGGTCGTCGTTGGTTAAATAAAAATCCGGAGAAAAAATTTGATTTTATCTTGATGAATACGACATTCCACTGGCGCAATTATTCCACCAACTTGCTGAGTAAAGAATTTTTAACCTTAACGAAAGCGCATTTAAATCCGAATGGCTTTATTTATTTTAATACGACCAGCTCGCTCGATGCGCACTATACTTCAAAAGTAGCCTTCCCATACAGTTATAGCTACATGAATATGTCATTAGCTTCGCTTAACCCGATCCCTGAGCTAACTAAAGAGCAAGTGGAATACAATCTGTCCCGATTAAAGTGGGAAGATGGCCAACCGGTATTTAATTCACAAGAAGCCTTAGAAAATGGTACAAACCAAATTCTTAGCAAACCATTAATCCCATATGAAAAAATAGATTTTTCAGAATTAAATCGCAAACCTGAAATCATCACTGACGCTAATATGATTACTGAATACAAATATGGCCTTTTAAATAAATAATCCCTCAAATTAAGGAGGTTTCAACACCTCCTTAATTTTTATCTCAAACGCCCTTTTCCTCTTTTACTGAAAAATAAACCAAAAACCCACCGCACTTTTCTTTACTCTTTTGTAAATTTCTTTGTCAACGCCTTGTATTTTTCTGTACTAGTGTAGTAGTATATTGTTCATCATAGAAAGTGCGGTCATTTTTCTAAATGAATTTTTCCGTACCCCAATTCCACAACAAGGAGAAATAAACATGACAAAAATTGCATTGGTGACAGGCGCCACCGCCGGTTTTGGGAACGCCATTTGTCGCACATTATTAAAAGCCGGTTATTTAGTCATCGGTACAGGAAGAAGACAAGAACGTTTAGCACAATTAGAACAAGAATACGGCAAACAATTCTTCCCTCTCGCATTCGATATTTCAGATCGTCACGCAGCTGAAAAGGCATTCAAAACACTGCCGGCAGAATTACAAGCCATTGATTTATTGGTGAATAACGCAGGCCTTGCTCTTGGCTTAGAAACAGCGGATAAGTCCGATTTAGATGACTGGGAAAAAATGATCGATACCAACGTGAAAGGTTTGGTCACCGTAACCCGTTTGGTTTTGCCGCAAATGGTGGCGCGTAATCAAGGGCATATCATCAATTTAGGCTCTATTGCCGGTAATTATGCCTATCCGGGCGGTAACGTTTACGGCGGCACGAAAGCTTTCGTGAAACAATTCAGTTTAAACCTCCGCGCAGATTTGGCCGGCACCAATGTGCGTGTTTCCAATATAGAACCCGGTTTATGTGGTGGCACGGAATTTTCTAACGTGCGCTTTAAAGGCGATGATGCCCGTGCAGCACAAGTGTATGAAAACGTACAATATGTCACGCCGCAAGATATTGCCAATATCGTGTTATGGCTTAACCAACAACCGGAGCACGTAAACATTAACCGAATTGAAGTCATGCCGACGGCACAAACCTTTAACCCGTTAAAAGTAAGCAAAAATGACTAAGTCGCCCAGCAAACTTTCCCGTTTTTTAACTGAAATTACTGAGCCTTATTTGGCCTTTTTACGTGGGCTAACGCCTGCCTTGCTGTTTTTTGTGCTGTATATGGTGATGACGGAATACATTAAAGATCCGGAGTTTAGAAAAGGATTATTTTTCTACATTAATGAGCCTGATTTAATCGACATCGTCTATTATGTCATCCGCTGCTTTGTCGCCATTCCATTGTTAATTATGCTCTCGGCTTACTTACTCAGTTTACGGAGTTTTTACTTAAAGCAACAAAATATCCTTGCCGAGATTGGTTTTAGCCCGATAGCAACCTTTTTACTTTGGGCAATTTTTTGGTTAATTCAACTGATTTCAAGTGTATTTGTTGTTTTATTCGCTGTCATAAATTTCTCTAAAATCTACGATAGCCTGTTTTTAATGTCATAAGGAAAGCCTATGTCAGACACGATTTTAAACCCTTATTTTGGGGAATTTGGCGGAATGTATGTGCCGGAAATTTTAGTGCCTGTGCTTCAACAATTAGAAAAAGCGTTTGTTGAAGCCAAAGACGATCCCGAATTTCAACGTGAATTTCAGGATTTATTGAAAAATTATGCCGGCAGACCGACCGCACTTACCCTTTGCCGTAACTTAACCAAAGGCACTAAAGCCAAAATTTATTTAAAACGGGAAGATTTACTCCACGGCGGTGCCCACAAAACCAACCAAGTTTTAGGCCAGATTTTACTGGCAAAACGTATGGGGAAAACTCGCATTATCGCGGAAACCGGCGCAGGTCAACACGGTGTCGCGACTGCCCTTGCTTGTGCCATGTTAGATATGCCTTGCCGCATTTATATGGGCGCAAAAGACGTAGAACGTCAATCTCCAAACGTATTCCGTATGCGCTTAATGGGGGCTGAAGTGGTGCCGGTGCAAAAAGGTTCTTGCTCCTTAAAAGATGCCTGCTGTGAAGCCATGCGTGATTGGTCGGCAAATTATGAAAACACCCATTATCTGCTAGGTACGGCGGCAGGGCCTCACCCCTTCCCAACCATTGTGCGTGAATTCCAAAAAATGATTGGCGAAGAAACTAAACGTCAAATCTTAGAAAAAGAAGGTCGTTTGCCGGATGCGGTGATTGCAGCGGTAGGTGGCGGTTCAAATGCAATCGGTATGTTTACGGATTTCATTGATGAACCGAATGTGCGTTTAATTGGCGTCGAACCTGCCGGCCATGGCATTGAAACAGGTGAACATGGCGCACCCTTAGGGCATGCAAAAGTCGGTATTTATTTCGGGATGAAATCGCCGTTAATGCAAACAGAAGACGGCCAAGTGGAAGAATCCTACTCCATTTCTGCCGGGCTAGACTTCCCTTCTGTCGGTCCGCAACACGCCTATTTGCAAAGCATTGGGCGCGCGGAATACCCAAGCATTACCGATGACGAAGCCTTAAATGCGTTCCAAGCACTAGCAAAACATGAAGGCATTATTCCTGCGTTAGAAAGTTCTCATGCACTGGCGCAGGCGTTAAAAATGATTCATCAGGAACCGAATAAAGAACAAATTTTGGTGGTGAATTTATCCGGTCGTGGGGATAAAGACATTTTCACCGTAGATAAAATTTTAAACGAAAAAGGAATGCAATTATGAGCCGTTTTGAAACCACATTTGCCCAATTAAGCGCGAAAAATGAAGGCGCATTTGTTCCTTTCGTTACCTTATGCGACCCGACCTTTGATCGTTCTTTTGAGATTATTTGTACCCTCGTCGATAACGGCGCGGACGCATTGGAATTGGGTTTTCCCTTTTCTGATCCGTTATTAGACGGTCCTGTTATTCAGGCAGCCAATAATCGTGCGCTCAATGCGGGCCATAGCACGGAAGACAGTTTTAAATTGCTTGCCAAAGTGCGGTCAAAATACCCCGAGATTCCAATTAGTCTGTTGCTTTGCGCTAATTTAATTTTTGCCAAAGGCTTGGATAATTTTTATCAACGTTGTGCGGAAGTCGGTGTGGATGCCGTTTTAGTGGCGGACATTCCATTATTGGCAAAAGAAGACTATGTCCAAGCAGCCAAAAAACACGGTGTTCAACCCGTCTTTATTTGCCCGCCGAATGCGGATGAAAAAACGATTAAAGGTGTGGCTGAAAGCAGTGAAGGTTATACGTATTTGGTCTCGCGTGCTGGCGTGACCAGCGCAGAAAATCAAAGTCATGCGGCTAACTTAGATACCCTTGTAGAGCAACTCAACGCTCACCATGCTCCGCCTATTCTACAAGGTTTCGGCATCGCCCAACCAGCGCAAGTCAAAGAAGCGCTTCAACTTGGCGCAGCCGGTGCGATTTCCGGTTCGGCAACCGTAAAAATCATTGAGCGAAATTTAGAAAATCACACCCAATGTTTAACGGAACTCGCTGAGTTTGTTCGCGACATGAAAGCCGCCACGAAATAACGGAAAAATAATTCCATTAAATATGGCACCTTAACGAATTAACCTTTGCTAAGGTGCTTTTTTACAACCTTTTACTTTTTCCGTAACGAGACTTCGCCTGCATTAAAATATTGCACTCCCTTTTCTGTCATGAGACATAAATGACCTTGTGCATTAATCCCCTGTTCAATACCTGAAATGGTGCTTTTTTCGCTTATCACATTCACTTCAGTACCTAAATAGGCGTCATATTCAAGCCATTGTTGTTGCATTTCCGCATCAATACCATGTTGTTCAAAACGCGCTAAATAACGATAAATGGTATTGACCATTTGTATGATCAGTTTCTCACGATCAATATGTGGGAAAAATTCCGTCAACTCTGCCCAAGGTTGATCGATTTGTTTTTCTTGCCCAAGAGAAACATTCATGCCAATGCCAACAACCAAATTGAGTTTACCATTCGGTCGGTTTACAATTTCCACCAAAATGCCGGCAAGTTTTCGCTCATTGACCAAAATATCATTCGGCCATTTCACTTGAAAACCGTACATATCCAATTCAACCAGTGCTTGCACAATCGCCAAGCCAATCACGGTACTTAACCCATCCAGAGGTTTACGAGGATCCAATTGCCAGTAAAAACTCATGATAATTTGCCCGGCAAAAGGCGAAATCCATTGCCGCCCACGACGACCTCGCCCGGCGGTTTGATATTCAGCCAAACAAAGATCACCCTTTTTAAGATGCGCAACATTCTCTAATAAATATTGATTGGTTGAAGAAATGACTGGTTTAACCACAACATGATAAGGTTTCAACGCCTCCTCTAGACGTTTTTCATTTAATAAAGGTAATTCAGGAATCAAATAAAGATGATCATTTTCTAACGCAAAATACAGTCCTTGTTGCTCCATCTGGCACACTTCTGCGAATAATTCCTCTTTGCTGCAAGCTAAAAGTGCGGTCAAATTTTCCAATGAATTTTCCACATCGCTTGTGAGTAATTCTAATAATTTTGCCATAAATACTTCCTGTTTTTCCGCGTTTGAATGAGCGTTATCATACGCTAAAAACGCAAATTTTTTATCATTTTTTCTTTTCAAATACAGGATGGATCTGTATAATCCGCCCGCAATATTTTTTCATCATTTTAACTTAAAGAGAGATATTGCAATGGCATTACGCATCTTAAAAGAAGCACTCACATTTGACGACGTTCTTCTTGTTCCAGCTCACTCCACTGTGTTACCTAACACAGCTAACCTTTCTACTCAATTAACCTCAACAATTCGTTTGAACATTCCTATGTTGTCAGCGGCAATGGATACGGTAACTGAAACGAAATTGGCTATTTCCCTTGCACAAGAAGGCGGTATTGGCTTTATTCATAAAAATATGTCCATTGAACGCCAAGTGGATCGCGTGCGTAAAGTGAAAAAATTTGAAAGCGGTGTAGTTTCCGATCCCATTACGGTGCCGCCAACATTAACCATCAGCGAATTAAAAGCCATTGCACAGAAAAATGGCTTTGCCGGTTATCCGGTTGTCGATGCTGAAGGTAACTTGGTCGGTATCATCACCGGTCGCGATACCCGCTTTGTCTCTGATTTAAACAAAACCGTTGCCGATTTCATGACACCGAAATCTCGTTTGGTTACAGCTAAAGAAGGAGCAAAACGTGAAGAGATTTTCCAATTAATGCACGAACATCGCGTAGAGAAAGTGTTAATTGTTGATGATAACTTCAAATTAAAAGGCATGATTACCTTAAAAGACTATCAAAAAGCAGAACAAAAACCGAATGCCTGTAAAGATGAATTTGGTCGTTTGCGCGTGGGCGCGGCGGTTGGCGCAGGCCCAGGCAACGAAGAACGCATTGATGCGTTAGTCAAAGCAGGTGTCGATGTCTTATTAATCGACTCTTCTCACGGCCACTCCGAAGGCGTGTTACAACGTGTGCGTGAAACACGCGCAAAATACCCGAATTTACCGATTGTTGCCGGTAACGTCGCCACTGCAGAAGGCGCGCTTGCTTTGGCGGATGCCGGTGCGAGCGCAGTCAAAGTGGGGATTGGCCCAGGCTCTATTTGTACCACCCGTATCGTCACCGGCGTGGGCGTGCCACAAATCACCGCCATTTCTGATGCGGCTGAAGCCTTAAAAGATCGAGGCATCCCGGTCATTGCTGACGGCGGTATCCGTTACTCCGGTGACATCGCGAAAGCGCTTGCGGCAGGCGCCAGTTGCGTCATGGTCGGTTCCATGTTTGCCGGTACAGAAGAAGCGCCGGGCGAAATTGAATTGTATCAAGGTCGTGCGTTTAAATCTTATCGCGGCATGGGCTCTCTTGGTGCCATGGCGAAAGGCTCAAGCGACCGTTATTTCCAATCCGATAACGCTGCCGACAAATTAGTACCGGAAGGTATTGAAGGCCGTATTCCTTATAAAGGCTTGCTCAAAGAAATCATTCACCAACAAATGGGCGGATTGCGTTCTTGCATGGGCTTAACCGGCAGTGCCACCATTGATGACTTACGCACTAAAGCACAATTCGTGCGCATCAGCGGCGCGGGTATTCAAGAAAGCCATGTGCATGATGTCACCATCACCAAAGAAGCTCCGAACTATCGTATGAGCTAACAAGGCTTTCCGAGTAATAAATAAAAAAGTGCGGTGGATTTTTAAAATAATTTTAAATCCACCGCACTTTTTCTTTTCGGTATTTTTTAATGTCTCACTACTCGACTTTCACAATCCAGCCTTCCGGCGCTTCGACATCGCCAAATTGAATGCCGGTGAGTTCATCATAAAGACATTTAGTAATTGGGCCAACTTCGGTTTCTGAATAGAAAACGTGGAAGTCGTCGCCATATTGAATGCCGCCGATAGGTGAAATAACCGCGGCTGTTCCGCAAGCGCCTGCTTCGGCGAATTTATCGAGTTCATTGATATAGACATCGCCTTCAATGGTTTCCATGCCTAAACGTTCTTTGGCTAAGTGAAGCAAGGAATATTTGGTAATACTTGGCAAAATGGAGTCTGAACGTGGTGTGATAAATTTATTATCGCGCGTAATGCCGAAGAAGTTTGCCGCGCCCACCTCTTCAATTTTGGTATGGGTTTTCGGATCAAGATAAATGGCATCGGCAAATTGGCGTTTTGCGGCAAGTTCATGTGGTAATAGGCTTGCTGCGTAATTTCCGCCGACTTTGACGCCACCGGTACCATGCGGTGCGGCACGGTCATAATCGGTTACCAAGAAATTAGACGGTTTCATGCCACCTTTGAAATAAGCGCCAACCGGACAACAGAAGACACAGAAAAGGTATTCCGGTGCAGGGCGTACGCCGATATTTTCGCCAACGCCAATAACAAATGGACGCAAATAAAGTGTGGCACCGGTGCCATAAGGAGCCACCCATTTTTCGTTAGCTTTCACCACTTCTTTACAAGCGCGAATAAATAATTCTGTTGGCACTTGTGGCATTAACAGGCGATCACAGGTGTTTTGCATACGTTTCGCATTTTGATCCGGACGGAAAAGGTTGATTGACCCGTCTTTGCAACGGTACGCTTTTAAGCCTTCGAAACATTGTTGTCCGTAATGCAGTGCAGTAGAACCTTCGTGAATATGTAATGTGCTATCTGTCGTTAATTCACCATTGTCCCATTTGCCGTCCTTCCAACGGGAGATAAAACGATAATCTGTTTTGATATAACTGAATCCGAGATTTTTCCAATCAAGTAAGTCTGACATGCTATTTCCTTAATATATTTCGATTAAATCGTTTTTAATCTACACCATTCCATTTGGATTGAAAATATTTTCATCATAAAAATCACTGAATTTTTGAAATAATAACGGCATTGTTTTTGGCGTTTTGTGAACTGGCGCAAGAAATAAACGGCTAACTATGGTAGAATTTTGCATAAAAAACACCGCTCTTTTGCGGAGCGGTGTCTGGCGAAAATGGCCGAATATACAGGAAATGAAAAGAAAGTGTAACTTTCGTTACTCACGTTTGGAAAAACCAAACAATATGCAAACACAACATCATACTTAATTGAAAATCTTAACAAAGAAGAAATCACGACTTAAGTATGGCTTCATTCTAAGTAGAATACGCATAATGGGCAAAAGAGATTTTTTTATCAAACTGATTAAAAAAAATAATCTGATTGTTTTCTAAAAAATGAATCACTGAGAAATACTATGTATAAACGTTTGCCACCTTTAAATTCGCTCAAAGCATTTGAATCTGCCGCCCGATTTTTAAGTTTCACAAAAGCGGCAGATGAATTGTTTGTGACGCAAGCGGCGATTAGCCATCAAATCAAACTGCTGGAGGATTTCTTAGGCGTTGCATTATTTAAACGCAAAAATCGTGCACTGGAATTAACGGATTTTGGCAAAGCCTATTATGCCGACATCACGAAAATCCTACACCGGTTGGTTGAGGCAACGGATAAATTGCTGGCCTTAAAAAATGATAAACATTTAACCATCAGCGTGCCACAAACCTTCGGTATTCAGTGGTTAGTGCCACGTTTGAGCGAATTTAATAAATTGTATCCCGACATTGAAGTGCGCTTAAAAGGCGTCGATCAAGATGAAGGCTTGCTTAGCCAAGACATTGATATTGCGATTTATTACGGCAAAGGCAACTGGGATAACTTACAAGTAGATCTCTTGGTGGAAGAAGATTTGCTCATTCTCGCCTCACCGAAGTTATTGGCACAAAAACCGATTCATCAACCACAGGATTTAAAACAGCATACTTTGTTGCATATTCATACCCGCGATAATTGGCAACATATGGCGAATTCTTTGGCGTTGGAGGAATTAAATATTCAGCAAGGCCCAATCTTTAGTCATACGTTCATGGCGTTGCAAGCGGCAATTCATGAACAAGGCATCGTGCTTGCCAATCGTATTTTAGCGCAACAAGAGTTGGACAACGGCAATTTACAACCGGTATTTGATACCCATTTGCGGGATCCGAAATCCTTTTATGTGGTCAATCATTTAGATAACAGCAATGATGAGCGCATTGTGGCGTTCCGTTCCTGGATTATTCAAACCATTAATCAAGAAGAAAATAAACAAGAAAATGAATAAGTTGGCATTATATTGTCGGATGGGATTTGAGCGCGAGTTGGCGGCGGAAATCACCGATAAAGCAGCAGAAAAAGGCGTCTTTGGCTTCGCCCGTGTCACCGAAAACAGCGGCTATGTAATTTTTGAATGTTATCAGCCTGGCGAGGCGGATTTATTGGCACGAGAATTGCCCTTTCAACAACTGATTTTTGCCCGTCAAATGATTGTGGTTTCCAATTTGCTGACGGATTTACCACAACAGGATCGTATTACCCCGATTCTTCAACAATATCAGCAAATTGCGGAAAGCATTCCATTAACAAATAGCAATGAATTATGGGTTGAAACCGCCGATACGAACGAAGCGAAGGAATTACTTGGATTTTGCCGTAAATTCACTGTGCCACTGCGCCAAGCGTTGAAAAAACAAGGCTGGCTAAATGCAAAAAGTAACTTAAAGAGCGGTCTGACATTGCATGTTTTTTTCTTACAAAATAATACTTGTTATGTGGGCTACTCTTACAATCACAATCATTCTGCGCATTTAATGGGCATTCAACGTTTAAAATTCCCGGCAGATGCTCCAAGTCGCTCTACATTAAAATTGGAAGAGGCGATTTTGAGTTTTATTCCACGCCAAAAAGAAGCGGAATTGCTTAATGAAACCATGTATGCCGTGGATCTCGGCGCTTGCCCGGGCGGTTGGACATATCAGTTAGTGAAACGTGGTTTATTTGTATATGCCGTCGATCACGGCAAAATGGCAGCCAGTCTGCATGATACGGGGCGCATTGAACATTGTGCGGAAGACGGTTTTAAGTTTCAGCCGCCGAAACGACGTAAAATTGATTGGCTGGTGTGCGACATGGTGGAGCAGCCAAGCCGAATTGCCGAGTTAATGGTGAAATGGCTGTTGAACGGTTGGTGTCACAGCATGATCTTTAATTTGAAGCTACCGATGAAAAAACGCTATGCGGAAGTACAACAATGTCTGCAATTTATTGCGGATAAATTGTCGCAGCAAGGGTTAAAATTCCAGTTACAGGCAAAACACCTGTATCACGATCGAGAAGAAATCACGGTTTACTTGCGTTTGCTCTAGGCATCGTGAAATCGACCTAAAAAAGGTTGTTTTTATCCCGCACGTTGTGCCAATCATGTGTAAAATACTGGGACAATTTACGCCAAAGTGCGGTTGTTTTTTTCGCTATTTATGATGGGAGACAAGTATGCGTTGTCCTTTTTGTTCAACAGAAGAAACCAAAGTGATCGACAGTCGTTTGGTTTCTGACGGTTTTCAGGTGCGTCGCCGCAGAGAGTGCGGTCAGTGCCACGAACGTTTTACGACCTTTGAAACGGCAGAACTAATTGTGCCAAAAGTGATTAAAAATAACGGCAATCGAGAGCCGTTTAATGAAGATAAATTACGTCGTGGCATTCAACATGCGTTAGAAAAACGCCCCGTGAGTGCGGACGATGTGGAAAAAGCCATTAGCCGTATTATTCACAAATTGCGCGCGACCGGTGAGCGCGAAGTGCCAAGTAAATTAGTAGGCACGTTAGTGATGGAAGAATTAAAGAATTTAGATAAAGTGGCGTATATCCGTTTTGCCTCCGTCTATTTGAGTTTTGATAACATCAACGAATTTAGCCAAGAAATCGAAAACTTAAAGGATCATTGATGAAGACACAATTCAGCCCGCAAGATACCGCTTTTATGCAACTGGCGCTTGATTTAGCCAAACAGGGCGAATTCACCACAACGCCAAATCCTTCCGTGGGCTGTGTTTTGGTGAAAGATGGCAAGGTGGTCGGCAAAGGATTTCATGCGAAAGCCGGTGAGCCACACGCAGAAGTCATGGCATTACGTGAAGCCGGGGAAAAGGCACGTGGCGCAACAGCTTATGTCACCTTAGAGCCTTGTTCTCATTTTGGCCGTACACCGCCTTGTGCGAAAGGTTTGGTTGAAGCCGGCGTGAGTAAAGTGATTGCGGCGATGTGCGATCCTAACCCACAAGTCGCCGGTAAAGGGCTACAGATTTTAACCGACGCAGGCATTGAAAGTGCGGTGGGATTATTGGAAGAAAACGCCGAACAGCTAAACAAAGGCTTTTTAAAACGCATGCGCACCGGCAAGCCTTTCGTACAGTTAAAACTGGCCATGAGCATTGACGGTAAAACCGCCATGGCAAGTGGCGAAAGCAAATGGATTACCGGCGCGCAGGCAAGAGCGGATGTGCAGCAATATCGAGCCAAAGCTTCCGCGATCTTATCGACTTCACAAACGGTGCTGGCGGATGATCCCAGCTTAAATGTGCGTTGGGAAGAATTACCGTCTGACGTAAAAGCCAGTTATGCCCAAGAAAAATTACGCCAACCGGTGCGTGTGATTTTGGATTCCTCTCACAAAGTGCGGTCGGATTTTAAGGTGTTTTCAACGGAATCACCGGTTTGGTTGGTGGGCGAAGATAATTATCCGCTTACTGGCTTTCTGGTCTTTACCGAGTACTTACAATTAGACCGAAATCAAGGCGAAACGCGCTTGCAGGCATTGATGGCAGAGTTAGGTAAACGCCAAATTAACACCCTTTGGGTGGAAGCGGGCGCGACGTTGGCAGGTGCATTAATTGCTGAAAATCTGGTGGATGAACTGATTATTTACATGGCGCCAAAATTACTGGGCGATCAAGCCAGAGATTTATGCCATTTGCCTAATTTAACGCAACTTGCCGATGCGCCTTTATGGCAACTGCAATCTTGCGAGCCTGTTGGCGATGATCTCAAATTAATTTATATAAGAAAATGAGGAACTGATGCTAAAGAAACTTTTTCATTCGGCGATTATCGGCTTGGCTTCTGCTGCCGTGATTTTGTATGTCATGCCTAAAATCACTGACTCTCAACATGATGTTGCTTCCTATCGGGATGCTGTGCGTATTGCCTCGCCTGCTGTAGTGAATGTTTATAACCAAGCCTTTACTTCCTCTTCCTCTCAGTTCCAAGTGAATAACTTGGGGTCCGGCGTGATCATGTCGAAAGACGGCTATATTCTGACTAATAAGCACGTGATTCAAAATGCCGATCAAATTGTGGTGGCATTGCAAAACGGTAACATTTTTGATGCGGCATTAATTGGTTCGGATGCGTTAACGGATTTAGCCGTGTTAAAAATCAAAGCGGATAACTTATCCACGATTCCACAAAATCCCAATCGCCCTGTGCATGTGGGCGATGTGGCGTTAGCCATTGGTAATCCATACAATTTGGGGCAAAGTGTGTCGCAAGGGATTGTCAGTGCGGTAGGGCGTAGTGCGGTCGGTGAAGCACTGGGTCGCCAAAACTTTATCCAAACTGATGCCTCCATTAACCGAGGCAATTCTGGTGGGGCGTTAATTAATTCTGCCGGTGAGCTATTGGGTATCAGCACCTTAAGTATTGGTAAAACCGCCAATGAAATTGCAGAAGGGCTAAATTTTGCCATTCCCATTGATTTGGCAAACGACGTTATGAAAAAAATTATTCGTGATGGACGTGTTATTCGGGGGTATTTCGGTGTACAAACGGATATTTTATTTAGCAACGGGCAAGGCGCATCTTCGCAAGGTGTGCTGATCACCAGCATTATTCCGAATAGCCCGGCAGCAAAAGCCGGGTTACAGGCAGGCGATATTATTCTGAAAATCAATGAGGTCGAGGCACGTTCACCGGCAGAAATGATGAAACTTATCGCGGATGTGCGTCCGAATACACGGGTTCAGGTTGAGATTTCCCGCTTGGGCCAAGTGTATAACATTCCGGTGGTTATCGAAGAATATACCCTTAATTAATAGGTGGTGGCATGGAACAAGTTAAAACCAGTCATTTTTTTGCCTGTTTGGATCGTCTCAGATTGATTCAGCGCTGGTCGCTCATGCGCAATATTGAACGAGAAAATTTGGCGGAACACAGCTTGCAGGTGGCTTTTGTTGCCCATGCATTAGCGCTCATTAAAAACCGTTTTTACGGTGCCCAACTCAACGCGGATCGAATTGCTGTCATGGCGATGTATCACGACACCTCAGAAATTTTCACCGGCGATTTGCCTACACCAATCAAATATTTCAATGAAGAGATCACGCACGCCTATAAACAAATTGAAACAGCGGCTGAGTTGCATTTAATGAGTTTACTGCCGGAAGCATTACAAGCCGATTTTTTACCTTATTTGGATAATCAATGTTTTGCAGAGGAAGAAAAGCACATTGTGAAACAGGCGGATTTAATTTGCGCTTATATAAAGGTGAAATTTGAGCTGGAAAACGGCAACCAGGAATTTAAATCGGCAAAAGTGCGGTTAGAAAAATTGATGGATCAATGGCAAAGCCCCGAAATGGATTATTTTTTGCAGGTGTTTGTACCGAGTTTCGGCAAATCCATTGATGAAATTACGTTGTAAATTTGATGTATAAAAAATCTCCGCCCAAGTAAAAAAGGCGGAGATTTTTTATTACCTTGCTCGCAAAAGTGCGGTGAAAAATCACCGCACTTTTTATCTTTAGAGATTAATAAAGCGTCGCAATAATCACCTGTTCCGGATCAACAGAAGCCCAAACGGACTGATTGATTTCCACATGTTGATCTTTGGTGAGCGTTGCACAGAATTCGATGTTTGAGCCTTCTAACACTAGAATCGCTTCACCGGCTTCACCTTTGTCAATAATAGAGGTGACCGTGGTTTTAAACTGATTTGGCAAATTCTCTTGCAGATTGGCGGTAATTTTGACCCATGGTGCTTTAAACATCACCATTACTTCTTTGTCAGATTCAAGTTTTAAACGCACCGCACTTTTTTCAGTGATAGAGACAGTCAGCAGTTTGTCAAAATCTTCTAAAAGAATGTCAACAAAACAGTGAACATCTTCAAATCTTAATGCTTGTACTTTGCCGAAAAATTGGTTTCTGGCACTGGTTTGTAAAGAAAAACGCGCCATAGCAGAGAGCAAACTGTTTAGCGGCACTTTTTCATCATGCAAAATATCAAAGGCTTTTTCTTGGGTTTGTTCTAATAAATCATAGAGTTTCAATAAACGTTGTGCATAAACGGTTAATGCCGTTCCGCCACCATTTCGCCCACCGATATTACGTTCTAACAACGGCTTCGGGCTGATTTGATTCATCGCCTCAAGGTGATCCCAAGCACTTTTATAACTGACATTGGCATTTTTAGCCGCTTGATTGATTGAACCGCATTTTTCAATTTCTTGTAATAAACGGATGCGTTTAGGATCGGCGAAAAGGGTCTCTTTCAGTTTGATGGTGAGTAAAATTTCTGTTCCGTTCATCGTGTTCCTCAAAATTGCGCTGACGACTATATGCGGCACATCATACTATATTTCTAAAAGAATAAGAATGTTTAACCCTACCTCTGAAAGGTTGGTTCATATTTTGTTTTTAAATAATGGGTTATACACCTTTTATTTCTCTATTTTCGTTGTATAATTTGCGCTATATATAACTTATTAACTAACCAAAACGGAGTTTTTACTATGTTTAAATATTCAAAAATCGCTGTCGGTTTAGCGGCGGCTTGCTTGGCGTTCTCTCTTTCTACGCAAGCAAAAGTGACTGTGTTTGCCGCTGCTTCCATGACTGACTCATTAAAACAAGTGGCGGAAGATTACAAAAAAGTAAATCCAAAAGAAGAAGTGGTATTTTCTTTTGCGTCTTCTTCAACTTTAGCAAAACAAATTGAAGAAGGTGCACCAGCGGATTTATTTATTTCAGCCAGTACAAAATGGATGAAATACCTTTCAGAAAAAGGGTTAACCGTTAAAGAAACCGAAAAATTATTAGTGGGTAATGAACTGGTTTTAATCTCACAAAAAGACAGCAAATTACAAAACGTTGATATCGCAAAAGGCGAATGGATCAAGCAATTAAAAGATGCTTATTTGTCTGTAGGTGACCCTGCACACGTACCTGCCGGTCAATATGCGGAAGAAGCGTTAACCAAATTAAACTTATGGGATCAAGTCAAAGACAAATTAGCTCGTGCCAAAGACGTGCGTGCGGCATTAGCCTTAGTTGAACGTGGTGAAGCCCCTTTAGGTATCGTGTATGCAACTGATGCTAAAGTGAGCAAAGACGTGAAAGCGATTGGTGTATTTCCACAAGATTCTTACAAACCGGCGGATTATCCGGTTGCGATTTTAAAAGAGCACAACAATGCGGAAACGCAAGCATTCTTGAAATACTTAGAATCGCCTGAAGCGAAAAAAGTATTTGCTGATTACGGTTTCTCTGTAAAATAAGCAAACCGACTTTGACTCATTAAGCGTAGCCATAGTGCTACGCTTTGTTTATATAGGGAATTGAATTTTGCTTACAGAGTTTCTCGTGTTATTAGGCTTGAGCCCATTAGAAATCGATGCCATTCGCCTGAGTTTGGAAGTCTCCGTCAGTGCTATGCTATGGAGTCTGCCTGTTGCCGTTTGGGTGGCATGGCTTTTGGCGCGGAAAGATTTTTATGGCAAATCCATTGTGGGCGGGATTATTCACTTGCCTTTGGTGTTGCCGCCGGTTGTGATTGGTTATCTCTTACTGGTTGCCATGGGACGCAATGGCTTTATCGGTAAATATTTATATCAATGGTTCGGATTGACCTTTGGATTTAGCTGGAAAGGGGCTGTATTAGCTTCTGCGGTGGTGGCATTCCCTTTGGTTGTGCGTGCTATTCGACTTTCTCTTGAAAGTATCGATTTAAAATTGGAACAGGCGGCCAGAACATTAGGGGCTTCTGCGTGGCGGGTGTTTTTAACGATTACCTTACCGTTATCTTTACCGGGCATTCTCGCCGGCATTGTGCTCGGTTTTGCCCGCTCTTTAGGGGAATTCGGTGCCACCATCACCTTTGTGTCCAATATTGCCGGCGAAACCCAAACCATTCCCTTGGCCATGTATTCCTTTATTCAAACACCGGGCGCGGAAGAACAAGCGGCCAGATTATGTGTTTTTGCCGTGATTTTATCGCTGATTTCTTTATTGTTATCGGAGTGGTTGGCAAAACGTATGCAAAAAAGATTAGGACAAAGCGATGCTGCACATTGATGTCAAAAAACAGTTAGGTACTTTACCCCTAGAAGCGCATTTAGATATTCCATCGCAAGGTGTCACCGCACTTTTTGGTTTGTCCGGTTCGGGGAAATCTTCTCTCATTAATCTTGTCAGCGGATTGGTTGATCCGGATGAGGGTGTGATTTCGTTGAATGATCGTGAATTGTTTAATTCGGCAGAAAATAGTTGTGTGCCGATCAATCAGCGCAATATTGGCTATGTCTTTCAGGATGCCCGCTTATTTCCTCACTATACGGTGAATGGTAATTTGCGTTATGGCATGAAAAATACCAGTAAAGATGAATTTAACTATATTGTTGAGCTACTAGGTATCGGTCATTTGTTAAAACGCTATCCGATAACCTTATCCGGTGGTGAAAAACAACGGGTTGCCATCGGACGGGCATTATTGACGGATCCGGAAATTTTATTAATGGATGAACCGCTTTCTGCGTTGGATTTACCGCGCAAACGTGAGTTGATGAATTATCTGGAACGGCTATCGAAAGAAATTAACATTCCGATTTTATATGTCACTCACAGTCTTGATGAATTACTTCGTTTAGCTGAGCGGGTAGTGTTGCTCACTAACGGTAAAGTGGAAGCTTATGATGTGTTAGAAAATATTTGGGAAAGTCCGCTGTTTCTTCCTTGGAAGCAAGAAAACGAACAAAGTGCGGTGCTTTCTTTGCCTGTTTTTATGCATAATCCATCTTATAAAATGACCGCACTTTCGATTGGCGAACAGAACATTTGGATTAATCAAGTTGAGTCGCAGATCAATGAGAAAGTGAGAATTTGCATTCATAGTTCTGATGTGTCGATTAGTTTGAATAAAGTAGAACAATCGAGTATTCGCAACACGTTGTATGGACGGATTATTAAGATTTTAGAGTTGGAAAATCGAGTAGATTTAAAACTGGATATTGGCGGAAAACACCTTTGGGCAAGTATCAGTAAATGGTCTTTCCATGATTTAGCGTTACAGCTGGGGCAACTGGTTTATGCGCAAATTAAAGCGATTTCCGTGATGTCGGCCTAAATCCATAAATAAAAAAAGACCACAAATCGTAGCGTGCAACTTGTTGCACGAAATTGTGAATACCCGAAAAGGGGAAATAACGTTCCGTGCGTGGTTTAGTCGTGCATCAAGATGCACGCTACGTACGAAATCGTGAATTGCGAATCTGGTTAATCATTCGTGCAACAAGTTGCACGCTACGAGGGGTTAAATAATCCTCCTATATGTTGAATTTTGGTTGTCAGCCTTGTTCATTATATAGCGAGGATTTTTTCTGTTCATCGCTTAAGCATTTGGCTCCATACGCATAGCGTATGGTTTTTATAGCCAGACTTTGGCTGGCTATAATAAGAAAAAGCAGACCGCACTTTGATCTTAAAAATGAAAGTGCGGTCATTTTTTTAGATATTTTTATTTGAATAATACGTAAAAAAATTTAAGGATTTCTTAAGAAACGCCACTTATAATGCGCCAGATCCGACACAAATAACGATGTGGCGTGATTATTCCATCTGATATTATTTAGGAGTTTTTATGAAAAAAATCGTCACTTTAGCAGCATTATTATCTTTATCTTCCACTGCATTTGCCGGCTTTCAAGACACGAATGCGGGCAACAATCTAACCACCTTACAAGCCGCTCAAAAAATGGCTGATCACGCACCAGTCACTTTAGAAGGCAATTTTGTTCGCCAAATCGATGACGATGAATTTATTTTCCGTGATAGCACCGGGGAAATCAAAGTGGATGTTGATGATCACGCATGGAAAGGCGTCAATGTCACGCCAAACGATCGCGTTCGTATTCAAGGTTCCGTCGATAAAGATTTTGGTGAACCGACAACCATTGAAGTACATCAAGTTGAAAAAATTCAATAATTCACTCAAACACCGCCTTTAGTGCGGTGTTTTTTTCTCTTATTTTTCTTAATAAATCCCATAAAAAAACGCTGAACTCAGTCAGCGTTTCTTTAAATTAAATAGTAAGATTTACGATTTTTTAGCAAATTCACAGGGAGGATTAATTTGATTTTTCATTTTGCTACTGATTTCACGACGTTGTTTAGACAATTCTGCATTACGAATAACATAGTCATCCACCCGGTTTTCGTAGTCGTCACGCATATTTTCGATAATGGCGCGAACATCTTCAATTCGCATATCATCACGGATATATTGATTTAAATTATCTAATAGCAATACACGTTTTTGGTTATCGCGAATTTTACGATTGTTATCGTCCATATCGCGCAATAGTTTATTTTTTAAGCGATACATACGCACATACTCCAAAACATCCTGAAAAGACTTGTTGACGTTTTCCATTGATTTGCTCCCTTTATAGTAAAAATGAATTGGCGATAATGTAGCCTTTTTTGTAGATTTCGTCAAAAAATTCCCTGTTTTAAAAGGGGATTATTTCCCCTCCCGATAAATTCAAAAAATTTCCGTAAAAATCATTGATTAGAAAACGGTGAGGTGATAAAACTGAAATCAATTTTTCACTAAATCAGAGGAAATCCCATGGCAAACGTATTTAATTTCAGTGCCGGTCCGGCAATGATGCCTAAAGCAGTTTTAGAACAAGCACAACAAGAATTATTAAATTGGCAGGGGCAAGGCACCTCCGTCATGGAAGTGAGCCACCGCGGCAAATTGTTCATGGAATTAATCGCCCAATCCCAAGCGGATTTTCGTAAACTCTATAACATTCCTGAAAACTACCAAGTACTATTTTTACAAGGTGGCGCGCGCGGTCAATTCGCTGCCATTCCGATGAACTTATTGCGTGAAAACGGCAAAGCGTTGTATTTAACCAGCGGCCACTGGTCTGCTACAGCAGCGAAAGAAGCCCGCTCTTTTGGCGAAATTGACGAAATCAACATCTTAGAACCGAGTGATGAACTCAAAGTCAAATCGCTCGATTTTAGCGATATTGCCGAACAATACGATTACGTTCACTACTGCCCGAACGAAACTATCAGTGGCGTGGAAATTTTTGATGTGCCGAACGTCGGCAACGCCGTATTAGTGGGCGACTTATCCTCTACCATTCTTTCCCGCAAAATAGATATCAGCAAATTCGGTTTAATTTACGCCGGCGCGCAAAAAAACCTTGGCCCGGCAGGGATCACCATTGTTATCGTGCGTGATGATTTAATTGGCAAAGCACGCAAAGCCACACCATCGATTTGGAATTATGAAACCCAGAAAAACAGCGATTCCATGATCAATACGCCACCAACGTTCGCGTGGTATTTATGTGCTTTAGTGTTCAAACATTTATTGTCTATCGGTGGTTTGCCGGAAATCGAACAACGTAACCTTGCCAAAGCTAAATTGCTTTACGATTATTTAGACGGTAGCGATTTCTACCAAAATAACGTGGCAAAAGCCAACCGCTCTTTAATGAACGTGACCTTCACCACGGGCAATGACGAATTGAATGCAAAATTCGTTGCAGAAGCCACCGCAGCAGGATTACAAGCGTTAAAAGGACACAAAGTGTTAGGCGGTATGCGCGCATCCATTTATAACGCCATGCCGATTGAAGGGGTACAAGCATTGATTCAATTCATGCAAAAATTTGCCAAAGAAAACGCATAGCCCTCTTAAAAGTGCGGTCGAAATTTATCGTAAAAATCTACCGCACTTTCTTTTTCTTTATGACTACTCGGAGCATCTTATGCAATATCTTGATCGAGCCAATGCAGGCGTAAAAGCGCTTTCACCTTACCAAGCCGGCAAGCCTATTGAAGAACTGGAACGCGAATTAGGCATTAAAAATATCATCAAACTCGCTTCCAACGAAAATCCGTTCGGCTTACCGCCTAGCGCCAAAAAAGCGATTCAGGCACAATTAGACAATCTTCATCTTTACCCTGATTCCAACGGATTTTATTTCAAACAAGCGGTAGCCAAAAAATTCGGCTTACAGCCTGAACAAATCACGCTTGGTAACGGCTCCAACGATTTAATCGAACTCATTGCGCACACTTTTGCTTCTGCGCAAGACGAAGTGATTTATTCCCAATATGGCTTCATTGTTTACCCATTAATTAGTCAAGCCTTGAATGCCAAACGGGTAGAAATTCCGGCGAAAAATTATGGCAACGATTTGCCTGCTTTTCTGAAAGCGATCACGCCAAAAACAAAATTAATTTACATTGCTAATCCGAACAACCCGACGGGCACCTTCTCAAGTGCGGTAGAAATTGCCGACTTTTTAGCCCAAGTGCCACCGCAAGTGATCGTGGTGTTGGACGAAGCCTATGTGGAATTTACCGAGCCGAGCGAACGCGTGGATTCTTTTGGTTTATTAGCAAAATACCCAAACCTGATTGTGTGCCGCACCCTTTCCAAAGCCTATGGATTAGCCGGTTTACGCATCGGTTATGCCGTTTCCTCGGCAGAAATTGCGGGCTTGTTAAATCGCGTACGCCAACCCTTTAACTGCAACAGCCTTGCCCTTGCCGCAGCCACCGCGGCTATTCAAGATGATGAATTTGTCGCCAAAGTGGCAGAAAATAACCGTATCGGACTGCAATTATTGCAAAACTTCTTTGATGAAAAAGGTTTGCATTATGTGCCGTCCAAGGGCAACTTCGTGATGTTGGATTTACAGCAACCTGCCGCACCGATTTATCAAGCGCTGTTACGCAAAGGCGTGATCGTACGTCCGCTTGCCGGTTACGGGTTGCCTAATCATTTGCGTATCAGCATCGGCTTACCGGAAGAAAATCAGCGTTTTTTAACCGCACTTAGCGACATTTTAGGCATCTAACGGACGATTTATGCAACACGCCACTTCCATTACCCTTAACCCCATCCACCATGTGGAAGGCACGATCAACCTACCCGGCTCCAAAAGCCTGTCCAACCGCGCCTTATTGTTGGCAGCATTAGCGCACGGCACGACCAACGTCACCAATTTATTAGACAGCGACGATATCCGCCATATGCTCAACGCCTTAAAACACCTCGGTGTGCAATATTCGCTGTCTGACGATAAATCCGTCTGCGAAGTACAGGGCTTAGGTGGAGCTTTTCAATGGCATGACGGTTTAGCGTTATTTTTAGGTAACGCCGGCACCGCCATGCGTCCGTTGGCAGCGGCACTTTGTTTGGCGCGTGAAGGGGCTTTCGCACAAAATGAAGTGATTTTAACTGGTGAACCTCGCATGAAAGAACGCCCGATTCAGCACTTAGTAGATGCATTATTGCAGGCGGGCGCAGACATTCGTTATTTAGAAAACGAGGGCTATCCGTCAATTGCCATTCGTAACACCGGTTTGCGTGGTGGCACAATTAAAATCGACGGTTCCATTTCATCGCAATTTTTGACCGCACTTTTAATGGCTGCCCCCCTTGCAGAAAGCGACAGTGAAATTGAAATTGTTGGTGATTTAGTTTCCAAACCGTACATCGACATCACTCTTAACATGATGAAAATCTTCGGTGTGGAAGTTGAAAACCAAAACTATCAACGCTTTCTCGTGAAAGGCAAACAATCTTACCAATCACCCGGCACCTTTTTGGTGGAAGGCGATGCCTCCTCTGCCTCCTATTTCTTGGCGGCAGGTGCCATTAAAGGCAAAGTGAAAGTCACGGGCATCGGCAAAAACAGTATTCAAGGCGACCGTTTATTTGCGGATGTGTTAGAAAAAATGGGGGCAAAAATTACCTGGGGCGAGGATTTCATTGAGGCGGAACAAGCTCCGTTACACGGCGTGGATATGGACATGAACCATATTCCCGATGCGGCCATGACCATTACCACGACTGCGTTGTTTGCCGAAGGGGAAACCGTGATTCGTAACATTTACAACTGGCGGGTGAAAGAAACGGATCGCTTAACCGCCATGGCAACCGAACTACGCAAAGTGGGCGCTGACGTGGAGGAAGGCGAGGATTTTATTCGTATTCAACCCTTAAAATTAACGGATTTTAAGGCCGCAGAAATCGAAACCTATAACGATCACCGCATGGCAATGTGTTTCGCCTTGGTGGCGTTATCCGACACGCCGATTACCATTTTGGATCCGGACTGCACGGCCAAAACATTCCCAACGTTTTTTGAGGAATTTTTAGCTATCGCACAGTATTCCCCTCAATAATTCCCATACAAAGCGCCACGAAAATAAAATTAGGGGCGCTTTTCTGTCTTTGTAACAAGATTTAACTTAGAAGAAAACCCTTTCCATGCTATAATCACGCCAATTTTTTTCACTATTAAATTTAATGATTAGGAAGTTCTAAATGTCTGATTTCGTCCAAGATATTACGCCGGTCAGTATTGAAGAAGAGCTGAAATCTTCATATCTCGATTACGCCATGTCCGTTATTGTAGGACGTGCCTTGCCTGATGTACGTGACGGCTTAAAACCGGTACACCGCCGCGTGTTATTTGCTATGCACGAAGGGGGCAATGCCTACAATAAACCTTACCGTAAATCTGCCCGTATTGTGGGTGACGTCATCGGTAAATATCACCCACACGGTGATATCGCGGTATATGATACCTTGGTGCGTATGGCACAACCTTTCTCCTTGCGTTATATGTTAGTGGACGGTCAAGGTAACTTCGGTTCTGTAGATGGCGATGCGCCGGCGGCGATGCGTTATACGGAGGCCCGTATGACCAAAATCGCCCACGAATTATTGGCAGACCTGGATAAAGAAACCGTTAATTTCGTGCCAAACTATGATGGTTCAGAAATGATTCCGGAAGTATTGCCAACCAAAGTCCCAGCCTTATTGGTCAACGGTTCTTCTGGGATTGCTGTCGGGATGGCGACCAATATCCCACCACACAATCTAGGCGAAGTATTAGACGGTTGCTTGGCTTATATCGAAAATAACGATATCACCATTGATGAATTAATGGGTTATATTCCCGGCCCGGATTTCCCAACAGCCGCACTCATTAACGGTCGTAAAGGCATTGAAGAAGCCTATAAAACCGGTCGCGGTAAAATTTATGTTCGCGCCCGTGCGGAAATTGAAACCGATGAAAAAGGCCGTGAAAGCATCATCGTTAACGAAATTCCGTATCAAGTTAATAAAGCCAAATTAATCGAAAAAATTGCGGAATTCGTCAAAGAGAAAAAAATTGAAGGCATTAGCGGTTTACGTGATGAATCAGATAAAGACGGTATGCGTATCGTCATTGAAATCAAGCGCGATGCCGTGGGTGAAGTGGTCTTAAACAACTTGTATGCTCTCACACAAATGCAGGTCACTTTCGGGATTAATATCGTAGCATTAGACCATGGTCAGCCGAAACTCTTAAATTTAAAACAACTCATTGAAGCATTCGTGTTACACCGCCGCGAAGTGGTGACCCGCCGTACCATTTTTGAATTACGCAAAGCCCGTGAACGCACCCATATTTTGGAAGGTCTTGCTATTGCGTTAGCCAATGTGGATCCAATTATTGAGCTAATTCGTCAAGCACCAAACCCGGAAAGCGCCAAACGTGAATTACTTGCTCGTCCATGGCAACTTGGCCATGTTGCAGAGATGTTGGCAGCAACCGGTGTCGATGCCGCTCGCCCAGAAGATTTAGACGAACAATATGGTATCCGTGACGGTTTATATTATTTGACGGAAGTCCAAGCTCAAGCCATTTTAGATTTACGTTTACAAAAATTGACCAACTTAGGTCATGACGAAATTCTAGACGAATACAAAAAATTATTGGAAGCCATCGGCGAATTGCTCTATATCCTACGCAGTCCTGAACGCTTAATGGAAGTGATTCGTGAAGAGCTGGAGCAAATCCGCGAACAATTTAACGATCCGCGCAGAACAGAAATTACCGCCGCTTCCGGCGACATTAATTTAGAAGATTTAATCGCCCAAGAAGATGTGGTGGTAACCCTTTCCCACGAAGGTTATGTGAAATATCAACCCATTAGCGATTACGAAGCACAACGCCGAGGTGGTAAAGGCAAATCTGCGACAAAAATGAAAGAAGAAGATTTCATTGAGAAACTCTTGGTTGCCAATACCCATGACACCATTCTTTGTTTCTCCAGCCGTGGACGCTTATATTGGCTGAAAGTGTATCAACTTCCGCAAGCCAGCCGAGGATCACGCGGACGACCAATCGTCAATATTTTACCGCTCAATGAAAATGAACGTATTACCGCCATTTTACCGGTGACCGCTTATGAAGAAGATAAATTCGTCGTTATGGCAACCGCCGGCGGTATTGTGAAGAAAATCTCATTAACCGAATTCAGCCGTCCGCGTTCCAGCGGTATCATCGCGTTGAACTTACGCGATGAAGATGAATTGATTGGCGTAGATATTACCGACGGCAACAATGAAATCATGTTGTTCTCTTCCCAAGGTCGCGTAGTACGTTTCAGCGAATCCGCTGTGCGTGCAATGGGGCGTTTGGCAACAGGGGTACGCGGTATCAAACTTGCCTTAACCAATGATCTGAATGATGATGAAAGTGCGGTTGAAATTGAAGATGTTTCTGATGACAACACAGAAGAAACCTTAGATCTCAACATCGATAAAGTCGTTTCTTTAGTCATTCCGAAAAATGACGGCGAAATTCTCACCGCAACACAAAACGGCTATGGCAAACGGACGAAGTTAGAAGAATATCCGACCAAATCCCGTAACACCAAAGGGGTGATTTCCATTAAGGTCAGTGAGCGTAATGGCAAAGTCGTTGCGGCAACCCAAGTGGTTGATACGGACCAAATTATGTTAATCACCGATGCCGGTACCTTAGTTCGCACCCGCGTCAGTGAGGTCAGCATCGTCGGACGTAACACGCAAGGTGTTCGCTTAATCCGCACAAGCGAAAATGAGCATGTTGTCAGCTTGGAGCGTATCTGCGATGTCGATGACGAAGAAGGCGAACAAGAAAGCGCGGTAGAAAATACCGAAGAATAACAACATAAGAGCATTTTAAGGCAGCAGTATTTTATTGCCGCCTTAAATATTGGGGGATAAATGGATATTTATTTAGTTTATTTGCACATTATTTGTGCTTTTTTAAGCTTGGGATTATTGATTGTGCGAGGCGGAATGCAACTCACGCAGCGAAATTGGCGTGCCGTTAAACTCTTGAAAATTCTACCGCACTTAACAGATACGCTCTTAATTCTCAGCGGTATTGTCATGTTATTTCAATTCAACTTCGGCTTAGAAAGCTGGATTATGGCTAAAGTTGTATTGCTTTGCGGCTACATTATTTTTTCAGCAAAATTCTTCAGCAAAAAACAATCTCAAAACCGACCGCACTTTTTCTTCTTAGCCCTTGCCGCATTGATAGCCACCATTTTAATTGGTTATTTTCATTAAAAACAACAAAGTGCGGTGAAATTTCACCGCATTTTTTGCCATTTCACATACAGAATCGTAGCGTGCAACTTGTTGCACGAAATCGTGAACGCCCGAAAGGGATAAATATAGCGTTCTGTGCGTGGTTTGATCGTGGATCAAGTTGCACGCTACGCACGAAATCGTGAATTATGCATTGAGGTTTATCATTTCGTGCAACAAGTTGCACGCTACGCACGACATCGTGAATTACGCATCGAAGTTAATCATTCGTGCAACAAGCTGCACGCTACGCACGAAATCGTGAATTACGCATTGAGATTTATCATTCGTGCAACAAGTTGCACGCTACGCGCGAAATCGTGAATTACGCATCGAGGTTTATCATTCGTGCAACAAGTTGCACGCTACGCGCGAAATCGTGAATTACGCATTGAGGTTTATCATTCGTGCAACAAGTTGCTCGCTACACACGAAATCGTGAATTACACATCAAGGTTTATTATTCGTGCAACGAGTTGCACGCTACGCACGACATCATGAATTACAGATTTAAGTTAATCATTCGTGCTTTGGCTGGCTATAACAACAAAGTGCGGTGAAATTTCACCGCACTTTTTTTGTTATTCCACACCTAGCGCCTCCCATTATTCCTAATGAAAGGCTCTAAATGGAGGGCTTAACGCCAAGCTTTGAATTGATTAATCAAGCCGTTGGTTGAACTGTCGTGGCTTTCAATTTTATCGTTCGTGACCAATTCAGGCAGGATTCGGTTAGCAAGTTGTTTGCCCAATTCCACGCCCCATTGGTCGAAGCTGTAAATGTTGAACAACACGCCTTGTACGAAAATTTTATGTTCATACATGGCAATCAACGCCCCTAAACTAAACGGGGTGATTTTTTGTAATAAAATGGAGTTGGTCGGTTTGTTACCGGTGAATACTTTAAACGGCACGATGTCTTTCACATCTTCCAAGGTTTTACCCGCGTTCAAGAATTCGGCTTCTACTTGTTCTTTGGTTTTACCGAACGCTAACGCTTCGGTTTGGGCAAAGAAGTTGGAAAGCAATTTGTTGTGATGGTCAGACAACGGATTATGGCTTTGCGCCGGTGCAATGAAATCACAAGGAATTAATGTGGTGCCTTGGTGAATCAATTGATAGAACGCGTGCTGACCGTTCGTACCCGGTTCACCCCAAATAATGGGGCCGGTTTGATAACCGTCGATCACTTTACCATCACGGCCAACATATTTACCGTTAGATTCCATATTGCCTTGTTGGAAATAGGCGGCAAAACGGTGTAAATATTGGTCGTACGGTAAAATCGCTTCCGTTTGTGCGCCCAAGAAGTTGGTGTTCCACAAGCCCACTAAAGCTAGCGTTGTCGGAATATTTTGTGCTAATGGCGCATTGCGGAAATGTTTATCCATTTCATGGGCACCGCTTAATAAGGCTTCAAAGTTTTCAAAGCCGATAGAAAGCGCAATAGACAAACCGATAGCAGACCATAAAGAATAACGACCGCCTACCCAATCCCAGAATTCAAACATATTGTTGGTGTCAATGCCGAATTCTGCGACCGCTTTTGCATTGGTAGAAAGCGCCGCAAAATGTTTTGCCACATGGGCAGGATCTTTTGCTGCGGCAAGGAACCAATCACGGGCAGATAGCGCATTCGTCATGGTTTCTTGGGTGGTGAACGTTTTAGACGCCACTAAAATTAAAGTAGTTTCCGGATTCACTTTTTTCAACGTTTCCGCAATGTGTGTTCCGTCCACGTTAGAAACAAAATGCATGGTTAAATGATTTTTATACGGGCGCAACGCTTCGGTCACCATGTAAGGGCCGAGATCGGAACCGCCGATACCAATATTGATCACATCAGTAATCGCTTTGCCGGTATAACCTTTCCATTCACCGGAAATCACACGTTCACAGAACGATTTCATTTTGGCGAGCACCGCATTCACTTCCGGCATCACATCTTTGCCATCCACCAAAACCGGCGTATTGGAACGGTTACGAAGTGCGGTATGTAATACGGCACGATTTTCCGTACGGTTGATCTTTTCGCCGTTGAACATGGCTTCTTTGGCTTGCGTTAAACCACATTCTTCGGTCAGTTGACGTAATAAACCAAGGGTTTCTTGAGTTAGGTTATTTTTAGAATAATCCACCAAAATCTCGTTGTTAAAGGTTAACGAATAGTTGGAGAAACGATCTTTTTCTTGCGCAAATAAATCTTGAATCGTTGTATTCTTACGTTGCGCATGATGTTGGGTTAACGCTTTCCATGCGTTCGTTTGGGTTGGATTGATATTTTGCATAAGCACTCCTTTAAATTTAATCAATGTATTCGGTTAATACACGCGGGGTTAATTTGGTGATTAATTCATAACTGATAACGCCCGTAATTTCTGCTATTTCTTCAATCGGTAATTCTTTCCCCCACAAGATCACTTCATCACCGACCTTATCTTGACTGTCAGCGCCCAAATCCACGGTTAACATATCCATGGATACTTTGCCCACAATCGGCACACGGCGACCATTCAGATAAACCGGCGTACCTTGCGGCACATCACGTGGATAACCATCACCATACCCGATAGCTACCACGCCGATTTTAGTGTCTTTTTCACTTGTCCAAACACCACCGTATCCCACCGGCTCGCCTTTTTTATGTTCACGCACGGCGATTAAAGAAGACGTTAAATTCATCACCGGCGTTAAACCGTATTCTTTTCCTGCGGTATTATTCGGTGAAATGCCGTACATAATGATGCCCGGGCGAATCCAATCTAAATGCGCATTCTGCCAGAACAAAATACCACCGGAAGCGGAAATACTCCGTTCACCGACTTTGTCTTCGGTTGCCTGTAAAAAGCGGCTTAATTGTTTTTCTGTGTAACCGCACTCTAACTCATCAGCACGGCTAAAATGGCTCACAAAGCCAATATTCGGATCAACACACGGAAGCGATTTGAGTTTTTGATAGAAGCTATCCACTTCATCCAAATGCACGCCCAATCGGTGCATACCTGTATCAATTTTCAACCATACTTTCACCGGATTAGGCGTTTTGGCTTGTTCAAGGGCTTCAAGCTGTTCTTGGCTATGTACGACGGTTTGAATGTTATTAACGGCTAAAATCGGTAGGTCTTTGGAAGAGAAAAACCCTTCTAACAGCAAAATCGGTTTAGTGATGCCGTTGGAGCGTAATTTTAGTGCTTCTTCTAAACGCGCCACGCCAAAGCAATCCACCAGACTTTCGACGGCAGAAGAAACAAACACGACGCCGTGTCCGTAGGCATTGGCTTTTACTACCGCAATAATTTTACTGTTTGGGGCTTTTTGTTTAATGGTTTGAATATTGTGTTTTAACGCAACAGAACTGATTTTGGCTGTTGCAGGTTTCATGTGCATTTTTTATCTCTTTTACGCTGTTATCTAATATTCGTCATCATAATGATGATGTTCTGCTAAGTTATCAAAACGGGAAAAATTGCCTTGGAATGCCAATTTAACACGTCCAATCGGCCCGTTACGCTGTTTACCGATAATAATTTCTGCAATGCCTTTTTCTTCCGATTCACGGTTATACACTTCGTCACGATAAATAAACATAATCAAGTCCGCATCCTGCTCAATAGAACCTGATTCCCGCAAGTCTGAGTTGACCGGGCGTTTATCCTGACGGTTTTCCAAGGTACGGTTTAATTGTGACAGGGCGATCACCGGCACTTCCAATTCTTTTGCCAAGGCTTTCAAAGAACGGGAAATTTCCGCAATTTCCAACGTACGATTTTCAGAAAAAGCCGGGGCACGCATTAATTGAAGATAGTCCACCATGATTAAACTTAATCCGTTATTTTCACGATAAACCCGTCTCGCACGGGAACGCAGCTCTGTTGGCGTTAAGCCGGAAGAATCGTCAATAAATAAATTCGGCTTTTTAGCCAGCATGCCCATGGTGCTGGAAATTTTCGCCCAATCATTATCATCCAAGCCCTGACCGGTACGAATTTTCGTTTGATCCACGCGTGAAAGTGACGCCAAGCTACGCATCATAATTTGCTCCGCCGGCATCTCTAAACTGAACACCAATACGGGTTTATCACTGCCTAATGCAGCATTTTCACACAGGTTCATGGCAAAAGTGGTTTTCCCCATAGAAGGACGCGCCGCCACAATAATCAAGTCGGATTTTTGCAAACCTGCCGTTTTCTTATCTAAATCTTTAAAGCCCGTGGAAACGCCGGTAACGCCGGAATGATCTTTAATTTGGCTGAGTTGTTCGATTTTGTTGATGGTGTTTTCCAGAATGGAAATGATATTTTGTGGGCCTTCAGTGCCGGATGCGCGCTTCTCAGCAATGGCAAAAACTTCTCGCTCCGCCTCATCCAGCAAATGTTTCACATCCTGCCCTTTCGGAGAATAGCTGTTTTGCGCAATTTTGTTCCCAACGGAAATCAACTCGCGCATGATTGCTTTTTCTCGCACCACATTGGCATAAGCCACCACGTTGGCGGCACTCGGCGTGTTATTAGAAAGCTCCGCCAAATAAGCAAAGCCCCCCACCTGTTCGATGACTTCGCGACTTTTCAGCGCCTGTTCTAAGGTAATTAAATCCACCGGTGATTGCTGGGCAATCAGCTTTTCCATTTCCTCAAAAATCAGACGATGTTCAAAGCGGTAAAAATCCTCTTTCACCACATTTTCAGCCACATCATCCCAATACATATTGTTTAGCAAAATACTGCCTAACACAGCTTGTTCAGCTTCGATAGAATGAGGAGGAATATTCAAATTGGTGGTGTTTTGGTCTTTCGCAGGAGGAGAATTCTTAGACGCCATTATTGCCTCAGTGGATAAAAATAAGTCCCCATATGATATACCAAATCTGGGGTTGGTTTAACTTAAAAGTCAAAAAAAGTGCGGTGGAAATTCGCTCTGAAAATCCACCGCACTTTTGTTTGAAATGAACGGATGAAAAGAAAGATCAGCCGTTTAATTTGCGTTTTGCCGCCACCGCATCGGATAACTCTTGTAAGACTTTTTCACTGTCTTCCCAACCGATGCAGCTGTCGGTGATGCTTTGGCCGTAAGTTAAGGGTTTGCCCTCAACCAAATCTTGACGGCCTTCGACCAAATGGCTTTCAATCATCACGCCGAAAATTTTATCGGAACCTGCGGCAATTTGACGTGCCACTTCACGGCTCACATCCAATTGTTTTTTGAATTGTTTGCAGCTGTTGGCATGGCTGAAATCTACCATCACATGAGCTCTGTATCCTGCTTTGGCAAGTTCATCGCATACGTTAGCGACATCTTGTTCGCTATAATTCGGGCCATTGTCGCCACCGCGTAAAATAATGTGACAGTCTTCGTTACCTTTGGTGGAAACGATAGCTGAATGACCGAACTTCGTGACGGACAAGAAATGGTGTGGCGCTTCTGCGGCACCAATCGCATCTAAGGCAATTTTTACGCCACCGTTGGTCGCATTTTTAAAACCAACGGCACAAGATAAACCGGAAGCCAATTCACGATGCACTTGGGATTCGGTGGTTCTCGCCCCAATCGCCCCCCAGCTCATGAAATCCGCTAAATATTGCGGCGTGATCATATCCAAAAACTCCCCTGCTGTCGGCACGGTTAAATCGTTAATGTCGGATAACAATTTACGCGCTATACGCAAACCATCGTTCAAGGCATAGGTATTATTTAAGTATGGGTCGTTAATTAAACCTTTCCAGCCCACCGTAGTACGCGGTTTTTCAAAATACACGCGCATAATAATTTGTAAGGTATCTTGGTATTTTTCGCGCATCAATTTAATGCGTTTTGCATATTCTAATGCCGCTTTCGGATCGTGAATGGAACAAGGCCCGATAACCACAAGTAAACGATCATCTTCACCATGAATAATTTTATGCGCTTCGTGACGGGCATTTTCCACGGTTTTCACCGCAACGCTGCTTGCCGGATATTTTTCTAGCAACGCAATCGGGGGTAACACCTGTTCAATCTTGCCAATTCGCGTATCGTCATTTTCAATGGAAATATCGTTTTTTGTGTTCATTTTTCACTCGCTTATCTTCATAAAATTCTAAAATGTCCGAAAAAAGTGGTATTACTCTACCACTGCAATTTGTACTAGTAAACTAGTTTATTTAATTTCTTTTTTAATAACCGCTTAATACCTGTGCCGGTTCCAATTTTGCCGCACGATTTGCCGGATAAAGGCTGGCAAATAAACTGAGAATTAACGCAGAAAGCAACACCAACAACACATCCTGCCAATGTAACTCGGTTGGCAGGAAGTCCACGAAATAAATGCCATCGGACAATAATTTTCTACCGATGACACCTTCTAGCCCCTGTATAAGTGCGGTCAAATTTAAGGCCAAAATCACGCCCAACACAATGCCAATCAGACAGCCTTTCATGCCCGCCTGCAAGCCATACCAAATAAAAATACGCTTAATAAACCCATTATTCGCGCCAAGGGTACGCATGATGGCAATGTCGCCCGCTTTATCTTTCACCGCCATGATGAGCGTGGACACGATATTAAAACACGCCACTCCAATCACCAGCACCATGGCAATATACATCACCGTGCGAATCAGCTGAATATCGCGATACATATAGCCGAATTTACTGATCCAGTTTTGCAGGTAGAGCATCTGCGGATAATCTTGCAACATAGAATAATCAAGGGTTTGAATGTTAAACGGATCGGCGGTTTTCAGTTCTACTCCACTCACCTGTTCCGCTTGATAATTCATCAACTGCTGCGCCTGCGCCAAGGGCATGAGGGCATAGCTGTGATCCAACTGTCCGTCTAAACGCAAAATGCCGGTGACTTGAATCCGTTCACGCAACGGCTGGGTTAAATTTTCCGTGCCTTTTTGTTGGGAAATTAACAGAGAAACCCAATCCCCTTCTTGCACATCCAAATCCCGTGCAATGCCTGACCCCAGCACCAAGCCACCATGTTGGGCAAAATTTTGCCATCCTTGATTTAACACAAAATGCCCAAGAGAACTCACTTGATCTTGCAATGCCGTTTCCACGCCTTTAATTTGCACTACTTTTAATTTCGCGCCATTTTCCACGAGTGCGGTAAAACTGACAAAAGGCGAAACGCCAATGATTTGTGGATTTTGTTTCAACTTAGCGGCAAGATGCTGCCAATGATCAATCGGTGCGTTGCTTTGCCCGCTTGCAGAGGAAATTTCCGCATGCGGAACGACCGCCAAAATCCGTTGATTGAGTTCACGTTCAAAGCCGTTCATGGCGCTTAAACCGATAATTAACACCGCCACGCCCAAGGCAATGCCCATGCTGGAAAAAAATGAAATTAGCGACACCAAACGGTTTTTATGCTTACTGCGTTGATAGCGCCAACTGATAAAAAATGGCGTATTCATCAGGTATTTTCCTCGCGTAACACGCCGTCTTGCATAATTAAACGGCGATTCAATTTTTCCGCCAAATTCAAGTCGTGGGTCACCAATAAAAATGCAATTTGCTTTTCTTGGTTAAGCTGTTGAATCAACTCAAAAATGCTTTCCGTGGTTTTGTGATCCAAATTGCCGGTAGGTTCGTCCGCCAACACCAACGCCGGATTATTCACCAACGCTCGGGCAATGGCCACCCGTTGGCGTTCCCCGCCGGATAACGCAGACGGGCGATGTGAAATTCTGTGCTGTAAACCGACCGCACTTAAGATCTGCTCGGCGCGATCCTGCGCTTCCGTTTTGTTTTGTTGCCCAATAAGCATCGGCATCATGACATTCTCAAGTGCGGTGAAATCCGCCATCAAATGATGAAACTGATACACAAAGCCTAAATATTGATTGCGCAATTTTGCCAACGCATTCGGTGTCATTTGTTGCAAGGATTGCCCTTTGATAAACACCTCACCACTGCTCGGTTGATCTAATCCGCCCAAGGTATGCAACAACGTACTTTTGCCCGAACCGGAACTGCCCACAATCGCCACCAATTCGCTCGGCTGCATAGAAAAAGACACCTGCTTTAGCACTTCCGTTTGTTGTGTGCCTTCTTGATAAAATTTCGTGATATTTTGGCAAGATAATAATGCTGTATTCATTTTTTCATCTCTTTTTTATTCGTAGCGCAAGGCTTCTGCCGGTTCCACTTTCGCGGCGCGATAGGCCGGATAAATGGTGGATAACAATGACAATAACAAGGAAAACGCGACAATCGTCAGGATTTGCCAAGGCTCAAGTGCGGTCGGTAAATACATCGTTTTTGCGCCTAAGATGTTCACGATAGCGTCCAAATTTAACGTCACTAATACGCCCAATATGGCGCCTATCAGTGTGCCCATTAACCCCACCAATAAACCTTGATAAATAAAGATGGAACGCACCTGCCCTTTCGTTAAACCAAGAGTTTGCAAAATAGCGATTTCGCCCTGCTTATCCACCACCATCAGGCTTAAAGACGTAATAATATTGGACACTGCCACCACAATAATTAAGCTCACCAACAAGCCCATCATATTTTTTTCCATGCGTACCGCTTGGAAAAACTCGCCTTTTTGTGTGCGCCAATCGGTGATTTGCGCGGCTGAGGGAAATGCCGCCGGCAATTCGGTAATTTGGAACGGATCCGTTAAAAATAAACGGAAACCTTGTGCTTCGCCCGGCTGAATCCGCATTAAACGTCCAATGTCCGTTAAATTGGCAAACGCTTCATAACCGGATACTTCACCCGTCTCAAAATAGATTTCACTGACAGTAAATAAACGTTGCAACGGCACGCGCCCAAATGGCGTGTATTGGCTGTTTTCGGTAATCATTAAACGCACTTTGTCGCCGACATGCAGGTTTAATTTCTGCGCTAATTGATCGCCAATAATGATTTTAAACTCACCTGTCGGTAGCAAATTCTCAAAATTCTGCTCAGACAATGTAGATAAAATCGGGTCATCCGAAAATTGTCGAATTCCAATCACTTGCCCTGCGCTGACACCGCCCGCGGTTTGAAAAATCACATTCGTCATGTTTATCGGCACGGCTTTTTGCACGAAATTCGGCATAGGCGGCTCGGCATCGTCGATCTTCACCTTGCCGTTCGGGCTAACAATGGCGTGTGGAATGGAAGAAAGCACTTGTTGCTTTTGATAGCCTTCCAAACCGTTCATTACAGACAGCACAATAATCAATGCCATCACGCCAAGCACAATGCCGACACTGGCTAAATTCGTCACCAACCGTCCAAAACGATCGGCACTTTTCGCCCGCCAATAGCGCAATGCAATAAAAAGAGGGGTAGATAAGGTCATAAGGGATAAAAAATCATTAAAAATACGAAAAAAATTGCGCCCTAGTTTAGCATAGCCCGAGATAAAAAGTAGAATATCGGCAAATAATTCTCTTAGGCCTACCGAAAAAATACGCTAAAAAATCACCGCACTTTTTAAGCTAAAAATACGGCGAATTTCTAGAGCTCATTTTAAAAATAATGAATGCTACTAACTCGCAAGTTCCTCTACTTTTTCTACCACACGATATTCCAAATCATCGTAATCTCTATGGAGATGTTCAAAATTCTTTCTGGCATAAGCAATTTTCATTTGTTCTGAAGGATCCAACTTGCTTTCATCCACACCACGCTGAATACCCTTACCGGTATTTTTGGTTTCCGCCACAAAGTAAACTTTATTCTGCCCTTTAAATACCACCGCCCAGTCGGGATTATAATTCCCCAATGGCGTTGGAATTTTAAAATTTTTCGGTAACTTAAAATAAAACTCGACATCTTCACTGCTTTCACAATGGCGGGCAAATGTATTTTCCGTGTTGGAATCTAGAGCAATATAGCCCTCATAAATGGTTTTTGATTGATTACTCACAGAAAAACTGTATTGATTAAGATAAAACTCAAAATCCTTAAATAACGTCATTTCATAGGTGCGATCCGCAATGCGGTGATATTCCACACCATCCGCCATAATTTGACTTAACGCTTCATTAATTTTTTCTGCAACCAAATCAATAAAACGTTGTGGATTATGATAAATCTCAGCCAATCGTTTTGATTTTTGCAAAATATGGCAAATGGTTTGACGGGTTAGCCCGGTTTTCTTCTGTAATTCGCCCAATACATCGGGAATATCCCAGTGAGTTTTTGAGGTTACCTGATTGGAAGAACGATATTCTGTCGTCACACCTTTTTCATTAATCGCAAAGGCGACCTTTTCATGTCGAATTTTCACCTCATCAATACGTGGCATTTTGACCAAATTTTTGACCGCACTTTCGATCAGCTCATCCTGTGAAAAATTGACCCGATAAGTCGTTTGGTGCTTAATACGTTCCCAAATCGCAGCAAATTCCGGGTGTTGACTAAAATCTTTTCGATAACGCACATATTTTCGATCCAGCTTATTTTTAATTTGCCCTTTGTCAAAGAACACACCGCAATCTTCTTCAATTTCCCGTTGTAATTTGGTCGCAAATTCCTCATAGCTTTCATTGGCAATCACTGTCAGGATATTTTTATCCCGCTCATGACTTCTTACACCAAACTGGTTCACCGGCAAGCGCAATCCACGTCCGATTTCTTGTCGTTTTTTAATTTCCGAATGGGTATCGTTTAACGTACAAATTTGAAATACATTCGGATTATCCCACCCCTCACGCAAAGCAGAGTGAGAGAAAATAAAACGTAACGGCTTATCCAAAGACAACAAGGTTTCCTTATCCCGCATAATTAAATGATACGTGTCATTATCCGCCTGTGTCGTGCCGTTGGTATCTTTCAAGACGCCTTTTTTATCTTTGGAAAAATAACCTTCATGCACGCCAACGGGGTCTTTTCCATGGGTTAATTCGCAATAAATTTCCTCAAACCATTGATAAAATTTGCCGTCGTTGCGGTAATTATCCACTTTATCAATAAAAAATAGCGACAATACTTTGATGCCTAACGGATTTAAGATTTTTTCCTTGCGTAAATGTTCTTCTATTGTGCGACGAATTTGCATTTTTTGAATGTCATCTTTCAAGAGAGAATTATCAACGCCTTTCGTCACTTTTAATCCGCCGGAAAACTCAATCTGTTGTTCCTCAACATTCATTCCTTCCAAAATATAACCACCGCGATAAACTTCATTTTGTTTGGAAAGATCAAATAAGTCCTGATTCGGCTTAACGGTGACGACTTTCTTCTTCATCGACTTATCATTTACCAAGATTTCCACTCTTGCCGACCAACTTTTCGCGCCAGCGTTAATTTCTTTTAACGCTACGTAAACGCCATTCACATCATTATCCGCCAACACGCTGTCCACTTCGATTTGCTTCACTAAGCCTAATTCGTACGCCTGCACGGGATTGAGGCGAAAAATCGGGTTATAGGCATTTTTATGAGTTGCCGAATAGCGCAGAGTGAATAAAGGATTGAGACTTGCGATAGCATGACGGCGAATATCCGTTTCCATATTCTGCGGTTCATCAATAATCACAATAGGATTGACGTTTTGAATATAACGAATGGGCGCATCGCCACTTTCATTTTGTGTATTAATCACATTACTTTCTTTGGCAAAGGCATCAATGTTCATCACCAAAATCTCAATATGATTGCCGGTGGCAAAGGCTTTTAAGCGGGAAAGTTGATTACTCTTATAGTCATATTTCGGATTCACGCTCGGGTTATCAAATAAGGTGGCAAAGTGGCTACGCGTTGTTTCCAAGGTATGTAATACGCCCTCACGAATAGGCACGCTCGGCACCACAATCACAAATTTCTGCCAACCATATTGACGATTCAATTCAAAAATCGTGCGCAAATAAACGTAGGTTTTCCCCGTGCCGGTTTCCATTTCTACGGTAAAATTTCTACCCTGTTCCTCAATGAAAGTGCAGTAAAAATTAAACTTGTTTTGTTGCTTAGCTAAGTTTTGTTGTAGCTGTTCATCATTAATTTGTAACGGCAAATTCGCCACGAAACGCATATCATTCTGCGCTTTCAAACCGAATTCCGTTTGCTGATTGGGTTGCCCGATGAACAAATCCACCGCCGCTTGAATCGCATGCGTTTGGTAATCCAAAGTTTCAAATTGAAGTTCCATTTTGCCTCCTTAAAGCACAAAGAAGGCAATGCCTGCATCATTCATTTGCAACTCGGCATTTTTCTTTAAGGCATCATCGCCATTAAACAACGAATCTAACGTCACGACCTTTTTCGGCTGGGCAGAAATCACCTGATCCAATAAATCCGCACTCAGGGTTTCAAGCAACAAGGCAAACTGTTGCCCGCTTTCATCACTCACCCAAAACACCTGATTTTCCGACCGCACTTTTGCCGTTAATTTCAAGCCCAAGCGCAATAAAATTTCATAAAGCATGGCGTCAGGCGTTGCCTCTTTCCGCACGGAATCCACAAATAATTCAATTTGTTGCACTAAATTTTCTGCCGATGGTGATTGCCATTGTTTAAAGTGGCTGTCGGTCAGCTTAAATACTTTAAAACCGGTATCTATTTGCTTGTCTGGATGATTTTCAGCAATTTGTTTACCGGCGCGACGGATGCGTTCTTTGGAAATTTCGGCGATGTTTTTAAAACCGGCTTTAAAGGCTTCAGATTTTTCATCTGTGACTTCCGGGAGTTGTACACAAATAAAACGACGATTGCCGCTATCTTCAGAGTTAAGTTGCATCACGGCGTGGGCGGTTGTACCTGAACCAGAAAAGAAATCCATAAAGATTTCATTACTACTATCAGACTGAGAAATAATCTTTTTGATCAATTCAACTGGCTTACGATATAAGAAAATTTTTGATCCCATTAAAGATTCTACTTTTTTCTCCGTTGTAGATTGAGGATCAAACCACCCCAAATGAGATTTAATTGGCATATAAGGATTAACAAACTCACTAAAAAATTCTTTTTGTTTAGGTAACCCATCTGGATTTTTAGGAAAAATGATGCGTTCTTCCTTAATCATTTTCTCAAGAGAGTTTTGAGAAAATGCCCAATAATTCTCAAAACACCATCCTGTTTTAGGATCCTTAATAATAAATTTATCCTGCGGCTTTTCTAATGTACTTTTTATATTAGATAAACGCCATTCCCCCCTGCTATCATTATCAGGATTATGAAATCCTTCTTTGGTTCTTAATTCCCCTAATAATTTCGTTGTATTTTTGGAATAACAAACAATATATTCGTGAATATTAACCACCATATTTTTTGGAGGAACTCCTTTTGCTGAATTCTTCTTATCCCAAATAAAATCAGCAACAAAATTCTCCTCCCCAAACACCTCATCACACAATAATTTCAACTGAGCCTGCTCATTGTCATCAATGGAAATAAAAATCACACCGTCATCTTTCAGTAAATTCTTTGCCAAATGCAAACGGGGCAACATCATATTTAACCATTTGCTGTGGAAGTGCCCGTTTTCCTTGCTATTTTTCTTGAAAGCCAGTTTGAGCTTGCCTTCCTCATCTAATTCTCCACTTTGTTCCTGGTAATCTTTAAGATCCTGTTTGAAATTGTCGTTATAAACAAAATCATTACCGGTGTTATAAGGCGGATCGATATAAATCATTTTGATGCTGTTGAAATAGGATTTTTGTAACACTTTCAACACATCCAGATTTTCCCCTTCAATAAAAATATTTTCAGTGGAATCAAAGTTGACACTTTCCGCAGGTTGCGGTGTGAGGGTTTTGCAAGTTTGTGCTTGTAATATGCGATAGGCTTCCGATTTCCCCGCCCAGTTCAACATATAACGCTCGGGCTCGGAAGTAATGTGGTCAGAAAAAAGTTGTTGGAATTTTTGAAAATCAATTTGTTCTTCGCAAAAAATTTCAGGTAGAAGTAATTTAAGTTGCGTTAATTTAATGGATAGGTTATCCAAGTGCTGTGCTGTGCTGTGCTGTGCTGTGCTGTGCTGTGCTGTGCTGTGCTGTGCT
>ERZ773100.64-NODE-64-length-69431-cov-8.599631_pt1 | contig 69431 bp, 59 predicted proteins | sample MGYA00511119_ERZ773100 | MGnify/ENA primary metagenome ERZ773100 (study PRJEB29015, sample SAMEA2738000) | human oral metagenome | biome: human oral; feature: human-associated habitat; material: dental | place: China | collected 2111 ...
TCTGTAGCAGAATTTGACCGATTGATGACTATTAGACCCTAGGGGTAAGCCGTCAAGTCTATAGACCGCATATAAAGAAAAATCGTTGTAAGACCGTGTCCTACAACGATTTCCTTTTGTCCTGAAGGCTTTTTTGACGACCATTTTGCAGTCACTTTGAAGCCTCTTAGCGGAGAGGGCGGGATTCGAACCCGCGAAACGCTTTTGGCGTTTACACACTTTCCAGGCGTGCCTCTTCAACCACTCGAGCACCTCTCCTTATCAGCCTGCTTAAGGCTTCTACTTAATTGGAAAGCTCCGCAAAGGTATAATAATATCTGTATACTGCCAAACTGCCACGCTCTCAGCTCTTGTCTCGGATACCTATGGCAGACTTTGCCGAAGGGAGCCCTTATGGGTGTGGTGGTAGACTCTACGGAGCGGGGCAGTGTGAACCAATATAGGTCAGCGGGCTGACCTATATTGGTCCGACGACGAAGCTATATAGGTCGCGATGACGACCTATATAGGTCAGCCCGCCAACCAATATAGGTTCGTACCACCCGCTTATATGACTCGGTGCGGGTAGCTGCGTTAGGGCTACCAGCCGAGGAGGTTGCGTGCGATCCACCAGCCGATGACACCGATGACGAGGAGGCCGAGGGTTAGCGGATGCTGGAGGATGCGTCTAAGGCGTGGGGCTCGCTGGGGGAAGAACTCCGCGTAGCCGTAGAGAAGGAGGAGGGGGATGGTGAAGAGGAGTGCGCGGTTGTAGCTGAAGGCTTCGGTGAGGTGCCCATGGAGGAGGGCGTGAGCTGCACGCTGGAGTCCGCACCCTGGGCAGCGATAGCCCGTGGCGGAGCGGATGATGCAGCGAGGGAAGGGGTAGGTCGCTGGATCAAGGAAAGCATAGAGCCCCACAGCTACCCCGAGGAGCAGAAGCGCGATGAGTAGATATCGACGCTGCTTGAGGGGGGAGCGATGGGGCTGTGTAGGGGGGAGGGGAGTGTGATTCATCCCCGAGAGAAGTGGGGCTGACTGCCTAGGTACTTAGCTGATGACCTGCATAAGCTTGCTGTAGTTCTGATTGCGAGTGAGCTCTTCTATCTTGAACCAGTCCAGGACCATGAGGATACCGCAACCGCCACCCGTGAGGAGCTTGAGGACACCATAGCCCGTGTCGCCGAGCATGAAGCGGTCGATGCCGAGTGAGCCTGCGAAGATCGATACGATGATCATCATCGTGGGGTCCTTGTAGTCCAGCGCATTGATGACGGCAAAGCGATCATCATCGAGGGCGAGCAGACGGTCCTTGATGGTGAGAATCTGCATGGGGCTAAAGAACTTCTGGTTAGCGGCAAGGAAGAGGTCTACTTTCTGACTGTCCATAGGGTTGATGTATTATGTGTGCAACTTGATATGGGTACTACTTAGAGCTGCTGTGCTGTGAGGCGTGAGCGGCCTTGCGGTCACGCACCTCCTTGGCATATTGAGCGGCTTTCTTACGGCCCTTGCTGTCGGTGCCGAAGGAGTCGAACTCGAAGCGCTCGGGCAGCGTGCGAGCGAAGTCCCTCACGCGGGGCTGTCCGGCCGTACCCTTGTCGATGACGATGGAGTCATAGAGGCGCTTCGTCTCGGGCACAATGCTATCGGGATGTCCCTTGACGGGCTCGGGGAAGCGATAGGAGGCGTAGCTGATAGTGGCGGAGTCGACGCTGATGCGCTGGTAGAGCTTGAGACCTGAGCCCAGACGGTCGTGCACGGCGTCAAAGCCATTGCGGTAGACCTTGGGTGATGCGGAGCTGATGACGAAGGCAGGGGCGATGGTGTCGCCCTTTTCGCCACGCGTCGTACTACGGGCATAGCCGTGGTCGTGGCCCTGCAGGACGAGGTCGGCACCTCCCTCGATGAGTTCGTCCTTGAAGACGTAGTGCATCACCAGATTCTTTCGCCCGTCACGCACGCAGTCTACGGCGTGGTGGAAGAGGACGATCTGCCAAGGCTGGTGCGAGCCCTTGAGGGCAGAGCGTAGCCATTCCTTATGCTGATTGATAGCACCCAGACCCATGATGTCCGTGGTGTCCATGACGATGAAGCGTAGGAGCGGCATGTCGATGAAGTAGCTTCGCCCGAGGAAGTCCTTCGGCCCATTGGTCGGGTAGCCGAACTGACGTACCCAGCGGGGATCGAGTTCGCGCCCGAAGCCCTTCTTCAGGTACTCGTGGTTGCCTGGTGCTGCGATGATGGGGATGCTGCGCGTGAGGTTGCCGATGCTGGTGTACCATGCTCTCCAGTAGGCGTCCGTAGGCCCCTCGATCTGGTCACCTGCGAAGGCGAAGAAGTCGATAGAATCAGCTGCGAGGCGGAGGTAGTCGAAGTAGCGCTTGCTCTCTGCGATACCAGGGTCCTGCACATCACCCATATAGACGAAGTGCGTCGCACGGTCTTCGCTGGGCATAGCGAAGCGTCCCGAGACGGGGTCAGCACCCTGCACGCGGATCGTATAGAGGTAGCTGCGCCCTGAGATGAGGCTGTCGAGATGAACTTGGTAATAGCAACCACGGCCCGAGCGGGAGGCGATGACCTCGCTCGTGGGGGCGAAGGAGACGGGGCGGAGGGTATCGCCCTTCTCATTGATGGCGCGTAGGAGAAGCTCAGCGGGCTGGGCGGTCTCTCCCGAGAGCCAAGTGATCGTGCGCTGTGAAGCGAAGTCTTCGCCAGGCGTCAGCGTGACGCGGCTCACAGCCTGCTCGGTCGTGTAGGCTTCTTCGGGCACATTGCCGAACCAGGCACGCCAGCGGAGCTTAAAGAGAATCCCTGTCCCGACGAGCAGGACGGCGAGGACGATGAGGGCGATACGCCAGCGGCGCTTCCCCTTGGGGGGCTGATGCCCGCGGAGTGTGGAGCGTCTGCGTCTCTTCATGCTTTAGAGGGTATCGGTGGTCTCCTCGCTAGAGGGGAGTGCCTCTCTGGACTCAGCGGTAGCGACGCTGGCCTTGAGGTTCGTGAGCTCACGCTGCAGTTCGTCGCGCTCGGCATCCCACTTGGTCTTCTCTTCCTTGAGGGCGCGGACTTCCTGTCCGAGGCTGTCCCATTCGTAGAGCCCACGGACGGAGAGGCCAATAGCCATCGCAGCTACGACGCCGATGACGCCGAGGGAGGAGACGGGTACCGTGCCTTCGGCTACGCCAGGCATCGTGAGATCCCAGAGGCTATAGCAGAGGATGGGGATGATGAAGCCGATGAGTGCAGCCGCCAGCGTCATCCACAGATAGGGCTGGAAGAGGCGGCGACGCATCAGGCGAGGTGCGAGGAGGAAGTAGTTGAGGTAGAAGATCACGACCAGATAGAGGTCCGTGAGCCACGTCGAGTAGTAGAGTCGGGGATTGGTGAAGACCGACATCTCGGGCGTCCCCTGCACGGTCGTTACGAGGGTCTGTAGGATGATCAGTACGATCCAGACGAGGGCGTAGATCGAGACGGATATGGTGCGGTTGGCGGACTTAGTACTCATTGTCTAATAGGATATGTCGTGAAGAAGAGGGTTAGATAGTGCGCTCGGCGATGTAGTCGGCGAGGTCGATGAGGGAGGAGCGGTACACGCTCTCGGGGAAGGATAGGAGGAGCGTCTTCGCCTCGTCTATGTAATGATAGAGGCGCTGCCAAGCATAGTCCATACCACCACCTTCGTGGGCGAGGGTGGTGAGGCGCTCGATGCTCTCCTCGGCGATGGGCTTCTCCTCGAGGAGCTGGAGGTAAGGTGTTGCCTTCCCTTCCTTCTGGAACTCGGTGAGGACGTGGAGTAGGGGGAGGGTGATCTTACCCTCACGGATATCGTTGCCCGTGGGCTTGCCTACGTCAGAGCGGTGGTAGTCGAAGATGTCATCACGGATCTGGAAGGCCATACCCAGTGCGGCACCGATGCGGGCAGCACGGTCATAGTCTGCGGCGCTGGCCTCGACGGTGATCGCCGCGACCTCGGCACAGGAGCGGAAGAGTACGGCGGTCTTCTGGAAGATGATATCGTAGTAGGTAGCTTCGTCGAGGATGATGCCCTCGGCGGTCTCGAACTGGCGGATCTCCCCTTCGGTGAGCTCGCGCCCGATGGCCGAGACGATACCCATGATACGCAGGTCGGAGAGGGCGATAGCTCCCACGAGGGCAGAGGAGAGGATGAAGTCTCCCATCAGCACCGCCACGCGGTTGTCGAAGAGCACCCCGAGGGTGGGGCGGCCACGACGGGTCTTCGCCTCGTCGATGACGTCGTCATGGATGAGCGTCGCCGTATGGATCAGCTCCAGCAACACGGCTGCATCGATGCTCCGCTGTGGGGGCACGTCACCACGCAGCAGCCCCGCGATGAGGGCTGTGAGAATGGGGCGTACCTGCTTCCCTGTGGAGGCACTGAGATGCTCGATGGCTTCTTTCAGCCATTCGGACTTGGTCGCGAGGATCGAAGTGAACTGGCTGTGGAAGTCATCCACGAGGGCTGCCACGGGGGCTTTGATCTGATTGAGGTCGTGCATGGGCTGTCGGCGCATCGTTAATTCCTTGCAAAAGTAGCTAATTCTCCTCGGCTAACGCTCATGAAGCAGCCACCCCGCAGTCTCCACGCCCCTGATATATGGGGATGAGAGACTGCGGGGTGGCTGGTCGTATATATAAGGTACGCGCGTGGAGCGAGGTGCTTAGCCGAGGTAGGCAGCTACCATCCAAGCTGTCTTTTCCTGACCATCGAGGAGGTCAGAGAGGAGGTCGCTCGTAGCCGTGTCGCCAGCTTCGTCAGCCAGGGCGAGGACGGCACGCTCCTGGGCGATGAGTACGCGGAGCGATTCGAGGATAGCGGAGATGATGTCGCTGGCGGCGCTGACGTTGCTCTGCTCCTTGAGCTGGCTGACCTTGAGGTATTCGCTGAAGCGGTTCTCAGGCGTAGCACCGAGCTGGAGGATGCGCTCTGCGATCTCGTCTACTGACTCAGCGGCTTCGTCATACATCTTCTCGAACTGGCTGTGCAGCGTGAAGAACTGAGGGCCACGGACGTGCCAGTGGTAGCCGCGGAGGTTAGCATAGTATACCTGGAAGTCAGCGAGGAGCTGCTGAAGGCCCTTGACGATAGGTGCGACCTGGTTAGCGTCGAGGCCAGTGATTGAGAGTACGTTCATTGTCTTGTCGTATTAAGTGTTAATGATTACACTGCAAAGGTAGCACGGTTAACTAATCTATACAAATGAAATTCTCTATATCGGTATAAGCATTATTTATACTTTGCCTCTACCCACTTCATACAGCGTACAAACGAATCCCGCCCCTACGACTGTCCAAGTGGGGACGTGCCGTAGGGGCGGGATTATAGTCTATGGGGAGTAGTCCCTTAGGCTTCAGCAGGTGCTTCTTCTTCAGCGGGAGCTTCAGCAGGAGCAGGAGCTTCTTCCTTCTTTTCTTCAGCCTTAGGAGCGTCGGAGAGGACTTCGACGGGGATTTCTACAGCCACTTCCTTGTGCAGGCGCACGATAGCGGTGTAGTTACCGATTTCCTTGATAGCCTTGATGTAGACAAGCTTGCGGTCGGTTTCGAGGCCGAGCTTCGTGAGCTCTTCAGCGATCTCAGCACCCGTGACGGAGCCGTAGAGGCTACCCGTAGCGACGTTGGTGTGAGCCGTGATAGAGAGGCGTACGCCCTGGTACTTCTGGGCACGCTCTTCGGCTTCCTTCTTGATAGCGGCGATCTTGTGAGCGCGCTGACGGAGGTTCTCTGCGAGGATCTTCTTCGCAGCTTCCGTAGCGATGATAGCCTTACCGGTGGGGATTAGAAAGTTGCGACCGTAGCCGTTCTTTACTGTGACGACATCGTCCTTGTAGCCGAGACCGACTACGTCTTCTTTCAAAATAACTTCCATTGTATTCTGTCTCCTCTATGTTTATTCGTTACTAAGTGGATGAGTAAGGGGGTATAGACCTTACTTAGCCATGTTGTCCGTGACGTAGGGCAGCAGGGCAAGGTGACGAGCACGCTTGACAGCCTGTGCGACGCGACGCTGGAACTTGAGGCTCGTGCCGGTGATACGGCGGGGGAGGATCTTACCCTGTTCGTTGAGGAAACGCTTGAGGAAGTCGGGATCCTTGTAGTCGATATACTTGATACCGCTCTTCTTGAAGCGGCAGTACTTCTTCTTCTTGCTATCTACGGTCAGGGGAGTGAGGTAGCGTACTTCTGATGCAGCCATTTTTATTTTCTCCTTTCGTTAATGGGTTATGCCTTACGGCTTCTTCTCTTTGCTGCGTATTCAGCTGCGAACTTATCCTGGCGGAAGGTCAGGAAGCGGAGGACATTCTCATCGCGACGGAACTGCGTCTCGAGTACGGCGATGGTCTCTGGCTGAGCCTGGAATTCAACGAGCTGGTAGTAACCAGTCGTCTTCTTCTGGATCTGATAGGCGAGCTTCTTCAGCCCCCAGTTTTCTTCGTTGACGATCTCAGCGCCTTCGCCCTTGAGGATGCCGACGAACTTTGCGACCGCTTCCTTTACCTGAGCTTCAGATAAATCGGGAGTAAGAATGAAAACGGTTTCGTAGTTATTCATTTCTCTTTCTGTTTAGTGAGAGTTAAAAATATCGGGCACAAAGGTACATAAATATATCGTTTTGACCAAGCTATACACCTGCGAGGTGGTGCAAAGTGCCACACGCGCGTACCATTGTATATAGGGATGTGTGGGGCGAAGCTCTGCCTCGGGAGGGTGTGAGCTACTCGCCGCGGAAGAGCTTGCGGAAGGCCTCCTCGACGGTCTTCACCCCGACGAGGCGGATGTTGTAGCCCTCGGTGCTCAGTCCGTGGAGGTTCGCCTCGGGGAGGATCATCGCACGGAAGCCGATACGCTCGGCCTCCATGATGCGCTGCTCAATACGGGCAACGGGGCGTACCTCACCCGATAGCCCCACCTCGCCCGTGAGGCAGACGCCTTCGGGGAGAGCGATGTCGAGGCTCGAGGAGAGGACAGCGGTGATGACCGCGAGGTCCGAGGCGGGGTCAGCCAGACGGATACCCCCAGCGATGTTTAGGAAGACATCCTTCTGCACGAGCTTGAAGCCCGCACGCTTCTCGAGGACGGCCAGCAGCATGTTCATACGTCGCGTGTCGAAGCCCGTGCTGGAGCGCTGGGGCGTAGCGTAGACGGCGGAGCTGACCAGCGCCTGTGTCTCGATGAGGAAGGGGCGCACGCCCTCCATGGCTACGGCGATGGCGGTACCGCTGAGCTTGAGGTCGCTCTGCGTCATCAGATGCTCCGAGGGATTCTCCACGGGGCGCAGGCCCGACTGGCGCATCTCGTAGATACCTAGCTCGGCGGTGCTCCCGAAGCGGTTCTTCTGCCCGCGCAGGATGCGGTACATATAGTGCTTGTCGCCGTCGAACTGCAGGACGACGTCCACCGTATGCTCAAGGATCTTCGGCCCTGCGATGCTCCCCTCCTTATTGATATGACCGATGAGGATGACCGCCACACCCTCGGTCTTGCAGTACTTCAGTAGGGCGGTGGCGCACTCACGTATCTGCGAGACGCTCCCAGGGGAGGAGTCAGATAGCTCGGTCTGTATGGTCTGTATGGAGTCGATGACGAGGATCTGCGGCTGGGTGTCGATGGCGGTGGCGAGGATCTTCTCGAGGTTCGTCTCGGCATAGATCAGGCAGTCATCGTTCGTCCCGCCGATGCGGTCTGCACGCATCTTGAGCTGGGAGAGACTCTCTTCGCCCGAGACGTAGAGCGTCTTGTATGGCAGGCGGAGGATGGTCTGCAGGACAAGGGTGGACTTCCCGATACCAGGCTCCCCGCCGAGGAGGATGAAGGAGCCTTCGACGAGCCCACCACCGAGCACGCGGTCCAGCTCGGGGTCGCCGAGGCTGAGGCGGCTCTCGCTGCGCTGCTCGATGTCGCCGAGACGCACGGGCTTGCTGGCGGTGATGCTCTGCGCCGTGAAGGTGCGGCTGGCCTTATCCTGCTTGCCGATGATGATCTCCTCCTCTTCGATGGAGTTCCATACGCCGCACTGCGAGCAGAAGCCCTGCCACTTGGGGTACTCGGCACCGCACTCGGTGCAGTGGTAGACTGTTTTCTTCTTTGCCATCGTGTATCGTGATGCTGCTGTGATTGTGTCCACAAAAGTAGGGAGAATGCGCCTATTATAAGGTATATACGCTGGGGAGTCTACACTGCGTTGCGGAGGGAGCAAAGTCAACCACTACTGATTCGTGAGTGAACCTATATTGGTCGGCGGGTGAACCTATATAGGTTCGGCTGCGGACCACTACTGGTTCACTCACGGACCAATATAGGTTCACCCGCTGACCAATATAGGTTCGATTTGCCTCCTCCACGAGGTCGCTCTTTCTCCCTCGCAGAGGTCGGTGGATCGGTGTGTGCTTTGGGGATGCATATCGAGCAGATTGTTAGTTCTTTATGGGTGATTTAATCCCCATGTCAAGCGGGCTCTTCGGTGAGCTATCGCGAGAAAATAGTTACCTTTGGTAGATAGTATGCCGTGCTCTATTCATACGGCAGAAGCAGCAAGATTCGATGAGATTGACGAAGCGAAAAGATTATATAAGACGAAGCTATATAGGCCTCTTGATAGGCCTGCTGACCCTCCCGCTTGCTGGGCAGACCCGCCCCAAGCAACCCGCCCCTGACTCTGCAGCCCAGACGAAGGCCCGCGAATACTTCTACCAAGGGGTGCTGGCACAGTCCTCTGGCCGTACGATGGAGGCCTTTGACCTCCTGCGTCACGCGCGCGCCCTCGACCCCACTGATCCTGCTATTGCCTTCATGCTCGGGGGTAACTATGCCCAGCAGGGTGTGAGTGATCGTGCGCTCTCCTTCCTCGAGGAGGCTTACGGGGCAGACTCCACGAACCTCACTTACGCGCGTGCCCTCTCGGCTGGCTATATTGAAGCCGGGCGCATGCAGGATGCCCTTCATATCAATGAGCGCCTCTCCGAGGCCGACCCCGAAGATGATGATGTGCGCTATCGCCTCATCCAGCTCTATGCCCGTACGGGGGAGCTGAAGAAGGGGATCCAGCTCGCCACCGAGCTACAGAAGCGCTTCCAGCCTATGCCCGAAGCCTATGGGCAGCTGACGAAGATGAAGATCCAGCTCCTTGCCCTCTCCAAGGACTCTGTGGCGGTGGGGCGTGAATACCGTGCTTGGGCTGCTCTCTATCCCGAAGACCGCCGTCCATACTACGACTGGATCCTCCACCTCTTCCAGACGGGAGGGGCGAAGGAGGCGGAGAAGCAACTCGCCTCTGACGTGCGCACGGGCCGTATCTCCTCGGGGGATGCCACCGCCCTGCGTGTCCATAAGTACATCCTGCAGAAGGACTATCCCGCCGCTGAGGCCGAGCTGGTCCGCCTCACACCAGATAAGAAGATCGGTGCCGACGAGAAAATCACGCTCTGGCTCCTGCTGACCAAGGAGTCGCAGGGCAGTGAGGGCTACACCGCAGGCAAGTACACCCCCCATATCGCTGAGCTCGTCGCCGAGTACCCCGATGACCTGCAGGTGCTGAGGACCTATGCCCAGCTCCTTCGCTACGAAGAGCGCTATCAGGAGGCTTATGACCTCCTTGCTCCCAAGAGCAAGCTCCACCCCAGCGAGGAGTGGATATGGAGCGAACTCCTCGATGCAGCTATCGGCCTCCAGTCCGACAGCCTCACCGTCGTCGTTGCCCGTGATGCCAAGCGCTACGTCCCCACCGACTGGCGCAACTATATCGTGCTCTCGGGGGAGCGCTTCCAGCATGATGATGCTGACGGGGCGATGAAGATCCTCGAGGAGGGTGCTACCGCTATCGACCCCAAGACGGGCGAAGGTGCTGCCCGTCTCTTCGGTTTCCTCGCCGACGTCTATGCCGAGCGTGGTGGCCCTGAGAAGGCTCCGCTGGCTGACAGCCTTTACCTCCGCGCTATTGAGGCCAACCCCAAGGAGCCCGATGTGCTGAACAACTACGCCTACCGTCTGGCGAAGGCGGGGCGCAACCTCGATGATGCGGAGCGCTACGCCCTGCAGGCCGTACGCCTCTCGCCCGATGCCGCCCACATCCTCGACACCTACGCCTATATCCTCCTCCTGCGTAAGAACTATACGCTCGCCAAGCTCTACCAGCGCAAGGCCCTCTCGCAGGCAGGACCTGAGAAGACTTCGCCCGATATGTACGACCACATGGGCGATATCTACCGCGGGCTGGGCGAGTATGCCGAGGCTATCGAAGCCTGGCAGCAGGCCCTGAAGACCCTCACCGAGCGTGAGAATAAGGATGAGAAAGCCGATAAGGCTGAGCGCATCCGCATAGAGAAGAAGATCAACGAAGCTAAGCAAGCACAGAAGAAGTAACGAACGATGAATAGCACCGCATATCCCCGCCACCAGCGCCTCCGTGGCCTCCTCGTGGCAGCCCTATGTATGGGCCTCTTCTCCAGCTGTGGCCTCCTGCGTGATGTCAGCCATCCCGATGATGAGACGACGCGTACTGAGACCCGCCAAGAGTCGGGCGTGAATCCCCGCCTCGCAGCCTTCCAGTCAGACCCCGCCTATGGCCCGATGCTCAAGGGTAACCTGCAGGCTGAGGTCCTCATCGGTAAGGAGACCTATTCGTCGAAGGTCAATGCTACCATCGTGCGAGGCCAAGGTATCTACTGGTCCGTCGTGCCCTTCCCTCTCATCGAGGCGGCGCGCGTATGGTTCACCCCTCAGGGAGTGACCGCCATCGACAAGATCCACGGCCGCTATGCCGAGGTGAGCTATGCCGAGCTCTCTTCACTCGTGGGCTTCCCCATCAGTTATAATGATGTGGAGCGCCTCCTCTTAGGTAAGCCCTTCTTCCCCGCCGAAGCCCGTGGGGCCAAGGGCGGAGCCTTCAGCTACGGCGTCACCGAAGATGGAGGCACCGATGCCGAAGCCAGCCTCAGCATCGCCCGTGGCGAGGCCGCTGGCGCCTATCATCTGCGTTGGCTCCTCAACGCCCAGCACCAGCCTACGAGCTTCGTCGTCAGCCAGTCCTCCCGTCAGGGTGCTCCTGTCTTCTCGCTGAACTATGATCAGACGGAGGCCTCTGCTGCCCGCCACTTCGCTGAGCGCACCTTCCTCTTCCTCGGTCGCACCACGCGCCCCGCACTCACCATCGACTGGAGTAAGCTCCGTCCCTACACGGGTGAAGCGCCCGATCTGACGCCACGTATCAAGGAGGGCTACAAGCGTATCAGTCTCACTGAGCTCATCAAGCTCCTGCCCTCACTATGATCGCCTACGCCCGCTATCAGCTGAGGCACTGCCTCACCCTCGCCCTGCTCCTCGTGAGCAGTCTCCTCGCCCTCACTCCAGAGGCCGCAGCACAGGGGCGTAAGTCCAGGACCCTCCAGCGCCTCGAGCAGGAGCGTAAGCAGCTCCTGCGCTCCATCGAAGCCTCGGACAAGAAGCTCCAGCAGCTGCGCCGTGATACGCGCAATGAGGAGCAGACCCTGCGTACCGTCAAGGAGCAGGTAGAGCAGCGCCGTCAGGTCGTCGCCGTCCTTGGCAATGAGGTCAGCGGTCTGCAGGCCCGTATCGACACCCTCTCAGGGCACATCGGCCGTCTGCATCGCCGTGAGGGTGCCCTCCTCCTGCGCTATCGTGCCGCTCTCGTTCAGCTCCAGCGCATCGACACGCATATCGACCCAGTGCTCTTCGTCCTCTCGTCGCAGAACCCTGCCGAGGCACGCGAGCGTCAGCGCTTCCTCTCCCGCTACTCCAAGGCGGTACGTGAGGCCTCCGTCGCCCTGCGCACTACACGTACCGAGATCGAGGCCACCAAGGCCGAGGTCGGCCGTACCCATTCGGAGAAGGAGCAGCTCCTTTCTCTCCGTGAGGCCGAGAAGAAGAAGCTCGAAGCCGAGGAGCAGCAGCGTGCCGCTCAGGTCAAGGACCTGCAGGGCAAGCAGCAGGTCTTAGCGCAAGACCTCTCGAAGCAGAAGCAGAAAGCTGAGGATCTTGACCGCAAGATCCAGGCACAGGTAGAGGCCGAGATCGTCGCTGCCCAGCGCCGTGCTGCCGAGCTCCAGCGTCGTCGGGAGGAGGCTCGCCGTCGTCGTCAGAGCCAGCGTACCCAGCCTACACCGCCCCCCTCCACAGGTCGCAGTGGCCGGGATAAGGGGGCGATACCCCCACCTCCCCCGCCACCTCCTGCTGATGATGAGCCCGAAGAGCGCCGTGCAGCGACCCCAGGGGGCTATGCGATGGATGCCAATGAGCGTGCGCTCGCCTCATCCTTTGCGCAGAACAAGGGCCGTCTCCCAGCCCCTATCCGTGGCTCGTACTCGATCCTCCGCACCTTCGGCGTGCATCAGCATAGTGAGCACAACCGAGTACAGGTCAATAGTAGTGGGGTGGACTTCGGGGTCAATGGAGATAGCCGTGCCTACGCCGTCTTCTCGGGCGTCGTCAGCCGTGTCTTCGTCATCCCAGGCTACGGCACTGCCGTCATCCTCCGCCACGGGAACTACCTCACCGTCTACGCCAACCTCAGTAGCGTCGCCGTCTCTACGGGCTCTCGCGTCTCCACAGGCCAGGCCATCGGCTCTGTCGGTGCTTCGCCTGACGGCTCCTCGGGTCGCCTCCTGCACTTCCAGCTTTGGCACGAGCGTACCAAGCTCAATCCCCTCGCATGGATCAAAAGGTAATCGCTACTATCGGGGCTTTTGACGGCGTGCACCTCGGGCATCAGGCGCTCTTCTCACAGATGCGCGACTATGCTGCCCGCTACGAAGACGCTCGCCTCGTCATCTTGACCTTCGTCCCTTATCCCGCCGATGTCCTCCGGCCGCACGGGAGCCCGCACATTGATCCGCCCCACCGCCACCTTGAGCGATTGGGGGGGCTTGAGGGCTTTGAGGTCGTGCCTATGACCTTCTCCGCTGAGCTGGCTACCCACTCCGCCGAGACCTTCATCCGCGAAGTCCTGCATGAGCAGCTCCACGTGACGGATCTCTTCCTCGGCTATGACAACCGCTTTGGCGCGGGAGCTAAGCTCGCCTATGAGGATTACAAGGCGCTCGGAGCTAAGTACGCTATGGAGGTCATCCAAGCAGATAGCCTCTCCCTCAGCGGGGAGATCGTCAGCTCCACCGCCATCAAGTCACTGATACGTAGTGGCGAGATGCGTGAGGCGTACCGCGCTCTCGGCCGTCCGCATGCCATCTATGGCACGGTCGTCACGGGGCAGAAGCTCGGCCGCCGCCTTGGCTATCCTACGGCGAACGTCCAGCGTGAGGATGCCGACCAGCTCCTCCCTCCCGATGGCGTCTATGCTTGTGACCTGGAGCTCCTTCGCCCCACGGGCTGCTCGGAGCAGCACCATGCGATGCTCTATATCGGTAAGCGCCCGACCCTCGGCGGTGAGCTGGAGCGCACTATCGAGGTACATATCCTTGACTTCGATGAGATGATCTATGGTATGGAGGTCATCGTGCATATCTTCGAGCAGCTCCATCCCGAGCACCGCTTTGCTTCGACCGAAGAGCTTCGCTCCGCCCTTGAGACCTACGAGCAAGATACCCGCCACTACTTCGCTGAGAATACCCGCTACTAATCGACACAAGATTATACCACGACTATGACGATACCAGGACTACACGTCGCCTTTATCCACGATTTTCTTGGGCTTGGTGGAGCTGAGACTGTATCACGAGATACAGGCGAGCTCTTTGTTTCGCTGGGAGTGTATTCCCATTACTATTGTATGGAGTTCAGGGCTAATGAGTGGTCACTGCCAGATCCATCGATGTCGTGTGTCGAGTATTTTCCGAATAAGGAGTGTCTGTGGTCGGAAGAGAATGTAGACTATCTGCTCTCGCAGGCAAAGGAGCATCAGATCAAAGTCTTCATCATCCCCATAGCGCATGTTTGCCCCTACTGGGATAAGCTAAAGGCGGCAAATGTGAAGGTGATTTATTGGTCTCATGGCGCTCCTTTTTGGGAGGAGGTCTTGCAGCACCCTCGCTTGAAAGTCGCAGCGAGCCACTCCCTCAAGAAGAAGCTCGAATGGGTGCTCTTCCGCTCGTGGAAGTATAGCCTATTTGACCTCTATCGTAAGCGCATCGAGCATAAGTATCGTGAGATCATCGAAGCGGTAGATCGCTTCATCACCCTGTGCCCTGAATACTCCGAGGAGATCGCAGAGCGCCTGCACCTTAGTGAGGAGCTGAAGCACAAGCTTATAGCCCTGCCTAATACCCTCCCCATACAGCCTACGCCGCAGCTTGCGAAGGCTAAGCGTGTCGTCTTCATGGGACGCCTATGCCCCGAATCGAAGGTGGTATCTCGCCTTCTTCGTATCTGGGCGCTTATCGAGCGTGACCTGCCCGATTGGTCCTTAGATATCTATGGTAAGGGTCCCGAGGAGCCCGAGCTGCGACGCTTGATGCAGGAGCTACGCTTGGAGCGAGCTGAGCTGAAGGGCTATTGCTCCGAGCCAAACGAGGTCTATAAGGAGGCTGCGATCGTAGTCTTGACCTCGACGCTGGAGGGTATTCCCCTTACTTTACTCGAGGCACAAAATAACGGCTGCGTGCCGATGGCCTTCGATAGCTGTGCTGGTATTCGCTACGTGATCGGGAAGGATAAGGAATATGGTCGCTTAGCTCCCCCTTATGATCTGAAGCTCTATGCCGAGCGCCTCAAAGAGCTTTGCACCGATGACGCCCTGAGAGCGCGTCTGCAAGAAGCCTGTCTGCGCAAGCGCTTGGATTATGCTCCCGAGCAGAATGCCGAGCGCTGGCACACCATCTTAGAGAACCTATAACCCGCCTTTCTCCCCTAAGCCCCATAGCCCCGATGAAAAGAGTCCTGATCGACCAAGAGCGTATGCGCCATCCCTATTGTGGGTTGGCCTACTACTGTCGTGCGCTGGAGCAGGGGCTGAGAGAACTCTCTGCCCCCGATATCCAGTACGCTTACTACGGACCTAAGAAGGTCGGGTACAGCGACACGCTCCGCTGGCATCGCTGGCACAAGCATATCAATCCCACGCCACGGGGCTTCGATCTCCTTCATGTCACGCATCAGCTCGAGCGCTACTTCCCACATCGCTGGGGGGTACCACGTGTCGTGACCCTACACGACCTCAACTATCTCTATGAGGATCTCTCCGAGAAGAAGCGCACCAAGATCCAGCACCTCGTGGAGGAGAATCTCTCCAAAGCCGATGCCATCGTGTGTATCTCCGAGTTCGTGCAGAAGGACTTAGAGGCGCATCGCGACAGCCTCGGCGTCAAGCCGACTACCACCATTCACACGGTGCACAACGGCGTCTTCCTCCCCGATGAGGCCCGATTAGCGGCGCTCCCCACCGAGGGCATTCTCCCCGACAAGCCTTATCTTCTTGCCTTAGGCGTGCTCTTCGATAAGAAACAGCAGCACCTCCTCATCGAGATGCTCCCGCACCTCCCCGAGGATCTGCACCTCGTCCTCGTCTATTCGGAGGCAAAGCCCGAGTACAAAGCTCAGATCGATGAAGCGATACGTCGCACGGGTACAGCGCATCGCATCCACTTCTATGAGGCGGTATCGCACGAGGTCAAGGACACCTTGCTCTACCACTGTACGGCGCTCGTTCATCCCTCGAAGGCGGAAGGCTTCGGCCTGCCTGTCGTCGAAGCGATGGCCTTAGGGAAGCCGCTCTTCCTACGCCCAATGACCAGCCTCCCCGAGATCGGTGGCGATGTCGCCTATTACTTCGACTCCACAGAGCCCGAGGATATGGCGCGCCTCGTCCAGCGTGGGCTAAAGGAATGTACGGCCGCGCCCGAGCGAATAGCCCAGATCAAGGCGCGTGCCCTGCTCTTCAGCTGCCGTAAGATGGCCGAGGGCTACTCTGCTGTCTATCGCGAAGTCCTCAGCCGTACCCGATAACTCCGTCGCCTTGTCCGCACACTCGTAAAGCACATCTAACCTTCCCTTCCACTCTCATGCTACTCAAGAATATCACCATATCCGGTCTCGGTGGTGTCGGGGGCTACTACGGAGCGATGCTCGTGGAGGCTGCCCGACGTGAGGGCCTTGGCCGTACGATCAGCTTCGTCGCCCGTGGTGCACACCGCGCTGCTATCGAGGAGCGCGGACTGCATGTCCATACTCCTGAGCGGGACTTCACCGTGCGCCCCGATTACTTAGCCGAAGATCCCCACGACCTGCCACCTACCGACCTCCTCATCCTCGCGACGAAGAGCTACGACCTCGAGGCGAATATCCAGCAGCTCCGCCCGATCATCACGTCTCGGACCATCATCTTACCCCTCCTCAATGGTGCGGATATCACCGACCAGATCCAAGTGCTTCTCCCCGAAGCCCGTGTCTGGGACGGCTGCGTCTATATCTCGGGGCGTAAGCCTGCAGCGGGGGAGATCCTCTTGGAGGCCGAGCGAGAGATCTTCCTCTTCGGGTCGCGTGGTGCTGAGCGTAGCGCTGAGGAGCGTGAGCTCTTCGCCCTCCTGGAGTCCGTCGGCGTGCACGTGGTCAATCCCGACGATATCGAGGAGAGCATCCGTAAGAAGTTCCTCATGATCTCGGCTACCGCGACGGGTACCTCTTACTACAATATGACGGTAGGCGAAGCCCTCGCGTCGCACCCCGTGGAGATGCGTGGGCTCATCGAGGAGCTCTGCACGCTCTTCTCCGCTCTCGGGCACGACTTAGGCGAGGGCGCTATCGAGCGCACCGTCGAGTGTCAGACCTTCATGATCCCCTCCAGCACAAGCTCAATGCACGTGGACTTTATGGCGGGGAGCTCTACCGAGCTGGAGAACCTCACCGGCTACGTCGTCCGTGCGGCACGCCGTATCGGGCTGGAGCTACCACTCTATGAGCGTATGTACAAGGCCCTCGCCACGGAGCCCTATCCCCTGAAGCACGATTAATCCCTTACATCCACTATAACTATGCGAACCTATCTATCCCTTCTTCTCCTGTTCCTCTTCGTGGGGAGTGGCCGCGCCTCGGCGCAGCAGCCGTTTGAGACCTTCTTCCGCGACAGCACGCTCCGTCTGGACTACATCCTCACGGGGGGCGAGTCGACGACTGAGATCACGCCCGACGAAGCCCATCTACTCAAGGGCTGGGCTGGCCGTCGTCACTACCTTGATAGCCTCGTCCTCAGAGGGAATGCCCAGCTCTACGTGCATGACGAAGCGACGGGCAAGCTGATCTATGCCTTCTCCTTCAACCCGCTCTACCTCGAGTGGCGTCAGACTCCTCTGGCGAAGACCGAGCGCCGCTCCTATGAGGAGGTGCTGCGCATCCCCTTCCCCAAGGCTCCTGTGAAGGTGACGCTCCGCCTGTGCAATGCCGAGCAGCGCACCATCGTCGAGCAGACGCAGCGTATTGATCCTAAGGATATCCTCATCCGTGACCAGACGACGAAGCAGCCTCAGAAGCACAAGTACCTCATCCACTCGGGGGACAGCCGTGACTGCATCGACCTGGCGTTCCTCGCCGAAGGCTATACCGAGGCTGAGATGCCTATCTTCCTCCGTGATGCCGAGGCCGCTACCGAAGCGCTCTTCAACTACGAGCCCTTCAAGAGCAACCGCCAGCACTTCAATGTCGTGGTGGTCTTCTCTCCCTCCGAAGAGTCGGGTGTCGCCGTGCCTCGTGAGAAGCGCTGGCCCCGCACGGCGTTCTCCTCGCACTTCGATACCTTCTACTCCGACCGCTATCTGACGACGCGCAGTGTGAAGGCGATCAACGATGCCCTCATCGGCATCCCCTATGAGCACCTCATCATCCTCGCCAATAGTGACGTCTACGGCGGTGGCGGTATGTACAATTCGTACCTCATCTCCTCGACGCATCACAAGTGGTACCTGCCCGTGGTGGTGCATGAGTTTGGCCATAGCTTCGGCGGTCTGACGGACGAATACTTCCACGAAGGCGATGCAGCGGCAGCGAGCGAACACGCTACTGAGGTCGAGCCTTGGGAGCAGAACGTCACGAACCTCAAGGACTTCTCCGGTAAGTGGTCGCACCTGATCAAGAAGGGTACGCCCATGCCTACGCCTACGAAGCTCCAGAAGAAGTACCCCGTCGGGCTCTACGAAGGGGGCGCTTATCTGGCGAAGGGTATGTACCGCGCGAGCTACAACTGCCGTATGCGCACCAACGATACCCCCGACTTCTGCCCCGCCTGCCGTCTTGGGCTGGATAAGATCCTCGACTACAACCTCCCTCCTCGCCGTAAGTAAGAGCGAAGGGCGTATGCCCTACCTGATAGAATCGGTTAGCCCCCACCACAAGAGCGATCAGCTCGATGTGGTGGGGGCTAAGTATATCGTATCGTAGGGGCTTAAGCGGGTAGGCCCGTGCGGTATGCTCTCGTGGAGCAGTGTGCTTAGTCTTCGGAGGAGAGGAGGGCGCGGAGCTCGTCGGGCGTGATGTCGACGATGATCTCACTGCGGTAGGCGAGCGAGATCGTCCCACGCTCTTCGCTGATGATGATGATCTTCGCGTCGGTCTTCTGCGAGAGGCCGAGGGCAGAGCGGTGGCGCAGGCCGAGGTCTTTGTTGAGGTCGGTGTCGCTGGCTACGGGGAGGATACAGCCCGCAGCGCAGATCTTCCCGCCAGCGATGATCATAGCGCCGTCGTGCAGGGGGCTATTTTTGAAGAAGATCGTCTCGATGAGGCGGGCATTGACGGCTGCGAGGAAGCGCTCCCCAGCGTGCTGGTAGGGCGTGAGGTCTGAGGTGCCTTGGATGGCGATGAGGGCGCCCGTCTTCTTACGAGCCATGTTCATACACGCCAGCACGACGGGTGCGATATAGTCCTCTTCCTCCTGCTCCTTCGCCGAGCCTTCGCGGAAGAAGCGGCGGATCTTACGCCAGCGCTGGGCGGAGCCGATGGTGACCAGGATCTTCTTGATCTCATCCTGGAAGATAATGACCAGGATGATGAAGCCGATGTTGATGAACTTGTCCAGCAGCGCACCCATCAGTCGCATCTGCAGGACCTGCGAGATCAGGAGCCAGATCCCGAGGAAGGCGATGATCCCCATGAAGAGTGATCGGCTCCCTGAGTAGCGCATCGTGGTGAACGCGTAGTAGAGGAAGACCGCGAGGAGCAGTATGTCGATGATGTCCTTGATGGAGATGTCGAGCCAAGCGAGCATAAGGGCAGGGTAAGTCGGGGGTTAGTGTGAGCGGGTGAAGCTATAGTGTAGGTGCTCCTCTCTGTGGAGGTAGGGGCGGGCTTGCTCGTAGAGCGTGATGGCCTCAGCGGCAGCGCGTACATCGTGCACACGGAGGATCTGCGCGCCACGCTCGAGGGCGAGGGCATGGAGGAAGGTCGTGCCACCGAGGGCTTCGGCAGGCGTGCAGCCGAGGGGGCGGTAGATCATACTCTTGCGTGAGACGCCGACGAGGATGGGCTGGGTGAAGGTGTGGGTGAGATCGTCGAGGTGCATGAGGAGCTCATAGTTCTGCTCCGTGGTCTTGCTGAAGCCGAAGCCAGGGTCGAGGATGATGTCGTGCAGGCCCAGCTCGAGGAGCTTGCCGATGCGCTCGGTGAAGTAGTCGATGACATCGAGCGTCACGTCACTATAGTCGGTGAGCGACTGCATCGTCTGCGGGTCGCCCTTCATATGCATGAGGATATAGGGTACCTGCAGGGCGGCTACGGTGCGGTACATCTCGGGGTCGAGCGCCCCGCCAGAGATATCGTTGATGATAGCGGCACCATACTCTTCGACGGCCATACGGGCGACCTCCGAACGGAAGGTATCTACCGAGACGGGTAGGTCGGGATATTCGTCTCTCAGGATGCGAAGGGCAGGGCGTAGGCGCTCCATCTCCTCCGTGACGCTCACCTCATCAGCTCCTGGGCGGGAGCTGTAGGCACCGAGGTCGGCGATGGCAGCTCCTTCGCTTACGAGCTGGTCGAAGCGAGTGCGCAGTGCCGTCTCGCCCGCTATCCTACTACCAGCAAAGAAGGAGTCGGGGGTGACATTGACGATACCCATGACGACGGGGCGCTCGAGGGTAAGGAGCTTCCCCGAGAGGGTGAGGGTCGTCTGTGCTGGAGTGAGGGACATAGCGGGGGAGGTTAGAGGAGGGCAGGCTGTGGGGTGAGTACGGCTTCCACGGGGAGATCCCATGGATCATGGGGGAGGCATGCGATGGGGCGGAGGGCGAAGGTCACGCCGATACGGCGAGTATGTGGGCAGCGGCTGAGGTAGCGGTCGTAGTAGCCCTTGCCACGGCCGAGGCGGTAGCCCGCCTGGTCATACGCCAGAGCGGGGATGACGAGGAGGTCCAGTGTCGCTGGGTCTACGGCTCCATCAGCCTCAAGGCGGGGCTCATAGATGCCGAAGCTCCCCGACTGCTCAAGCTCCTGCCAGCCAGCGAAGGCGAAGAAATCCATCGTCTCGCCGTCAAGGACGCGGGGGAGGTAGACCTGCTTGGTCATAGCGACCTCGTCGATGAGGGTGCGGAGGTTCGGCTCGTCGGGTAGGGCAGCGTAGAGGGCCACATGCTGGGCCTGCTGCCAGAAGGGATGCTGACGGAGCTGGGAGATGATGGACGCACTCCCCGTGAGACGGAGCTCATCGGTGAGACGCTCACGGCTCAGGGCACGGAGCTCACGGCGGAGGGTGGGCTTGTCCATAGGGTTACTTCGTCGGACGCCAGTCGTCGGAGGTGAGGCGGTCAAGGGCGGCCTTGACCTCGGGGTCCTCCTCGTTACGTGCGCGGTAGAAGGCATTCTTGTCCCCACCCAAGAGGTCGGAGATCAAGGCGATGAGGTCACGGCGTAGGATGGGCATCGACTCCTGCAGGTAGCCAGGGCGCTGGGGTACGCCCTTCTGCTGGGCATAGCGTGCATAGGCATAGACGATCTCCTCGCCCTGTGAATGCAGGTAGTCCTGGATAGCCTTCTCCGAGCCGAAGGACTGGAACTGTGCACGGTGCTGGTCCGCGTAGTTGAAGGCAAAGCGCTGGAAGGTACCTGAGCGTAGGAGACGGATGTAGTAGGGGTTGATCCCTGCGCTGTCGCGCGGGGTGAAGATGTCGGGGGTGATACCGCCACCGCCGTAGACGACACGGCCCAGACGCGTGTAGTAGCGTGTGGTGTCGGGGCGGCTGATGCTATCGGCTGAGTAGAACTCGCCATGGAGGTAGCGCTCCTCGATGTCCTCAGCGTAGGCTTCGTAGCCCTTGGCATAGCTCTTCTGGATGCTACGGCCCGAGGGGGTGTAGTAGCGGGCTACGGTGAGGCGGACGACGGAGTGGTCCTTCAGCTCGAAGGGGAGCTGCACGAGGCCCTTGCCGAAGGTACGACGGCCGACGATGAGCGCGCGGTCGAGATCCTGCATAGCACCGGCGAAGATCTCGCTGGCGCTGGCACTGCTCTCATTCACCAAGACGATGAGTGGGAGCTGGCGCAGACGTCCATCACGAGGGCTCTTGAAGTCCTCACGGGGATAGTGTGCACCCTTGTTGTAGACGAGGAGGTCGCCCTTGGAGAGGAACTCCGTGGCGAGTGCCGTAGCGGCCTGCAGATAGCCCCCGCCATTGTCGCGGAGGTCGATAAGGATGCGCTCGACGCCTTCGGAGGCATGCTCGGCATAGGCCTGCTGGAACTCTAAGGGCGTCTGCGTGCCCCACTTATTGAGGCGTACATACAGTACGTGGGGGCGGATCATGTAGCTCGCGTCGATGGTAGGCACGGGGACGGCGCCACGGACGACCGAGGTGGTGAAGGTCTTCCCACCACGGCGGACGGTGAGCTTGACGACGGTGTCCTCAGGACCCTTCAGCGCCTTCATGATCTGCTCAGAGGTGATGGAGTCACGGACGAGGTTCGTCGTGTCAGCACGTAGGATTCGGTCGCCAGGCTGCAGGCCTGCGCGTTCGCTGGGCCCACCCTCGATGACACGCACGACGACGACGGTGTCGAGGAGGGTATTGAACTGCACGCCGATACCCGCGAACGAGCCCTCGAGGCTCTCGGTCGACTCCTTGTTCTCCTCCGCGCTGAGGTAGACGGAGTGGGGGTCGAGCTGTGAGAGGATCAGCGGGAGGGACTGCTCGGTGAGGCTGTCCATATCCGTCGAGTCGACGTAGTACTGCTGGATGAGCGAATAGATTTCGCCGAGCTTCCCAGTCGCTCCGCGTCGGCCTCCGATGCCGAAGTAGCTGGAGGTGAATATGCCCAAGAGGAAGACCAAGACGGTGATAAGCCCGTAGGTGATTCCACTCAGGAGGTGGGCCTTACGCTCGGGGCGCGGTGAGCCGGGCTGCTCGTTGGGTGCTGATTGCATGCTGTCTGCTATAGAGGATGATGAAGGGGTGGGGGAAAGAGTCAGTTAGTCCTCGAGGGGAAGGTAATCTACCTGGATGCCAGCGCGCTGGAGGAGCTCGATGCCGTCACGTAGACGGTACTCGGTGCTGTAGACGACGCGGTGCATGTGGCTCTGGATGATGAGCTTGGCGCACTCGATGCAGGGGGCGTCAGTGACGTAGACCGTCGCGCCAGAGCTGTCGTTGGTGCTGCTGGCGAGCTTCGTGATCGCATTGGCCTCGGCATGGAGCACATACTGCTTCGTCTGACCATTCTCGTCTTCGCAGATGTTCTCAAAGCCCACGGGGGTGCCGTTGTAGCCATCGGCGATGATACGCTTGTCTTTGACGATGAGGGCGCCTACCTTACGGCGCTCGCAGTAGGAGTTCTCAGCCCAGATGCGTGCCATACGGAGGTAGCGCATATCGAGGGCGAGTTGCTTGTCATCCATCATAACTCTTTGGATTGTCTTGACTCGAGGATATAGATACACAAAGATAAGGCTTTGCGCCCGAATAGTGGATGCTTTTCAAGGCTTTGTCTGCTGGGAGGAAGTAAGCTTTACCGTAAAGAACCGACTACTATTAGTCCTCTTCTTGTATTCATCTTAAAGCAAAGCTCGCCCCACGTTCTTCGCACGAAGAGCGTGGGGCGAGCTTTTAGTTGATGGAGATAGTTTCTTACTTCTTGCGAGTGAAGGTTATAGTCTGATCTTCTTCACCTTCAGTGGATGCTACACCTGTAAGCTTTTGCTTCGCTTCATCCATAGTGAGGATGAGCTTTACTTTCTGCTGCTTCCCTGCTTCTTTATCCAGGACTGTGACGGTCGATGTGGCTACTAAACCATTGTAGGTATAGGTGGCTTCTACCTTGTCTGGTTTGCTACTCTCCTTGATGGAGCCATCTTTTTTCACGACTTTGTAGCTGTGCTGGTATACCAAGTGGGTCTCATCAAGGAAGCTAACTTCCTCTATGGTTACTTCGCGTTCACCTTGTTCATCGGCGGCCGCAGAGAGAACATATTCCCATTGAGTTCCTGCGAAAGGATTGTTTGAAGCGGTCTTGGGGGTGTCCTTCTTTCCGCATGCTGTGAGACCAAGGAGCATAACTCCGAGGATCGTGAAGATGTACTTTAGTTTCATACTGCTTGTTGTTGTTGTTCTTTTAATGTATTGTGGAACATTTGCAAATGTATGAATTTTCTTCTGAATTATAGATATCTTCTCAGGGCTCCCCCAGGGCAACCGTATCAAAATTACGAGAAAACTACAACATTCTGGTTATTAGATTGTTGCATTTTATTGCTAACCATTAGATGCCTTGATTTACAAGAAAATGAATATTGATAATCAGATACTTACATTTTGATGCGGTTGCCCTGGGAGGGCTATCTGCCGAGGATAAAGGGAGATCCTGTGGGAAGGGGCGATTAGGATCGCTATGAGAGAGGAAAAGTAACCACTACTGGTCGATGAGTTGACCAGTAGTGGTTCGCACTCCGACCAGTAGTGGTAACTATAGCTGACCAGTACTGCTTCGCTTCGTGACCAGTACTGGTTCGTTTTACGTGCGACGCTGCTACTTGCCTCCTATGACTGCGGGATGCTCCATTAACACCTGTAATTCAGCTCTCTATGTGTTGCTTGCTTCTCCCTACTATGCCTGCTTCGAGCCCATCGAAAAGCAGTCCGCCCAGCCTCATCTCTCGGGATGGGCTGGGCGGACTGTATGGAGTGTCAGGTAGGCGAGTGCCTTACTTCTTCGGGGTGAAGATGGTGATTTCTCCGGTTGAGTGCTTTTTGCAGGTGAGTCTCTGCTTGGATGCATCCAGGGTATAGGTGAATGTGTCAGGCTTAAATGGCTCGCGCTCGGGCCCTATTCCTCCCGGGGTTATCTCACGTGCCACGTGAACTGTCGCCACCATCCCCTTATGGGTGTAGGGAAGAGAAAGGACCTTAGTCGTGTGTCTTTTACCCTCACCCTCTTCCCGTATTAATTCCTCCTCTATCCTGAATGCGATATGCTTATCCTCTTTGAAGTATATCCAGGTCTGGAAGTGGTATTGTTCGCCATTTGGATATTTCCCAATATAGCTGGAGGACTCCCACATGGTTTTAACGAATGGATCCTCCTTGGGGTCATCTTCCTTGGACGAAGAGCAGGCGGTGAGGGTAAAGAGAACAGCTCCGAGGAGTATCAGGGTGTATTTGAACTTCATATCTATAATGGTATTGATAATTGAATTGTCGCAAAGGTAGGGGAAATAGTGCATAGTCGGAAAGGGCTGCTGTGCGACCTCTCACGCTCTCCTAAATGCAGTCCGCCCAGCCTCATCACTCGGGATGGAGCTGGGCGGACTGTATGGAGAGTCGGGTAGGCGAGTGCCTTACTTCTTGCGGACGAAGGTCAATGTATGGGATTCATCCTCATCAGTCACTGTTCCAGTGAATTTCATGTTGGATGCATCCATTGTTAGGGTAAGTACCTCTGTTTCGGTCTTGCCATTACGTATGGTTTGGGTAGTAAGTGTAGCCACCTTATTGATATAGGTGTAGGTGCCCTCGGATGCACTTGGTTCTTCTGTATTGACTACAATACCATTCTTGAGGGTCTTGTGAGTTCCCAGGACAGTAAACTTGGTGTTATCAATAAAGTGGAGGAGTAGCGTTTCAACTTCCTTTTCACCATTCTCCTGCTCGGTCCCTTGGATAACGCACTCCCACTCAGTGCCAGCGAGGGTTTTACTCAGGTCGGGGGTATTAGGCGTGTCCTTGGAGCAGGCGGTGAGCCCAAGGAGTACAGCTCCGAGGAGCATGAAGATGTGCTTTAGCTTCATACGATCTTTTGTTATGGGGTTAGTGATTTATTGAATCTTTGCAAAGGTAGGAGATTTATACAGAGTTGCAAGCCCCCCTTCTCCTCTTCGCGTGGAGGGCTGTAAATAGACTCGCCCCGCTCTTCTCTCCATAGAAGAGCGGGGCGAGTCTTATGGGGTATGTGCGGGTGCGACCTTACTTCTTGCGGACGAAGGTCAATATCGTACCTGACTCTGGGGCTTTACCTGTGAGCTGCTGCTTGGAGGAGTCCATTGTCAGAGGGAGTGTCAGCTTGATAGCATTATCTTCATCATCTCGAGTATTGAAGAGGAGTGTAGCGACGCCACCTTGATAGGTGTAAGTGCCCTGCTCAGGATCGTCTACCTCAGTTTCGACTACCGCACCATTCTTTATCGTCTGTTGGGTGGATTGGGACGTGAACTTGGTGTCGTCGACGAACTTGAGGACTATCGTAGTGACTACCGTTTTGTTACCTGCATCAGACTCCCGAACGGTGGCCTCCCACTCAGTGCCAGCGAGGGTCTTACTTAGGTCGGGGGTGTTAGGCGTGTCCTTGGAGCAGGCGGTGAGCCCAAGGAGGACTGCTCCGAGGAGCATAAAGATTTGCTTTAGCTTCATAATTTCTATGGGATTAAAGAGGGAATGAATACTACTTGCAAAGGTAGGTAAATGCTGTATGCTAAGCCTATAGTCTCGGAAGAAAGCTGTTCGCCCAGCCTCATCTCTCAGCATCCAAGTACGAGGTGTGTATGGAGGTCGTATCTCCTCCCTTGTCGCTGCACTTATTTATAGTGCTCCGTAGAAGTCGATTTGCAAACAACTATTGGTCTCGGTATGGATCACTATTGGTTTGGGGGTCAAACCACTATAAGTTTGCACACGAAACCACTATTGGTTTGCCCTTGGATGACTATTGGTTTGGTTGCAAACGACTATTGGTTTATCGGTCCGAGGACTATAGTGCCTCTTGCCTTCCGTGGCTTCCTCCATTTCCACGGACGGAATGTTTCTCCGTGCTGTATCTCATCGCGCGAGTCATAGGCTTGAGGGATAGGCCTCTACCTGCAGCTGGTGAAGGTGCTTCCCATAGGAGGAGGGTATGAAGCTTTAGTGCTCGCTACTTCGACCTATATTGGTCGCTGGGTGAACCTATATAGGTCGCGTCACGGACCAATATAGGTCGACATCGTGACCAATATAGGTCAGCCCACGGACCTATATAGGTTCGCATCACTCCCCGGCGGGAGGTGTCCCCGCACTCTCGCACTATAAGTGTGTCGTGTCGCGAGTAAGTCGCTTGGCTATAATGCCTAAGCTTAGTCGTGTGTGGCTACTCCTTCACCTCTCCTAAAAGCAGTCCGCCCAGCCTCATCTCTCGGGATGGGCTGGGCGGACTGTATGGAGTGTCAGGTAGGCGAGTGCCTTACTTCTTGCGGGTGTAGATTTCAGGCTTGTCGCCCTCTTCCATCTTTGTTGACGTCACTGTGATCTTTTGCTTCGCAGCATCCATTGTGAGGGTGGCTTTGTGTGTTACCTGCTTGTCATTTTCTATTTCATGGGCAATCACCGTAGCGACAAGACCTTCGTACGTGTAAGTCATTTCTTCCTTAACCGTAGGTCTTTGCTCTATGATACTGCCATCCTTCGCTGTGTACTTGTAGTCTGTAAGCAATACGAGTCGGCTGTCGTCAATGAACTGGAGCTCGGTTGAGATGATTTCACTCTTGCCGTCCTCACCTGTAGCCTTGAGGACGCGTTCCCACTTCGTGCCTGCGAATGGGTTCTTGTTGCTGGGCTCGGGGGTATCCTTCTTGTCACAAGCGGTGAGTCCAAGGAGCATGACTCCGAGGAACATAAAGATGTACTTTAGCTTCATACGTTCTTTTGTTATGGGGTTAATGATTTATTGAATCTTTGCAAAGGTAGGAGATTTATACAGAGTTGCCAACCTCCCTTTTCCTCTTCGCGTGGAGGGCTATAAATAGACTCGCCCCGCTCTTCTATGGGGAGAAGAGCGGGGCGAGTCTTATGGGGTATGTGTAGGTGCGACCTTACTTCTTGCGGGTGAGGATCAGAGGGTTGTCCTCGCCCTCCTCTAATGCCGTGATCTTTTGCTTCGCAGCATCCATTGTGAGGGTGCCCTTGTGCTTGATCAGCTTGCCTTCTTCTACTACCTCAGTAATCACCGTAGCTACAAGACCCTCGTATGTGTAAGTCCCTTCACCCTTAGAAGTAGGATCTTGCCTTACGATGCTACCATTCGGCGCCGTGACCTTGTAGCTTGAACTAATTGCGACTCGGCTATCGTCAATGAAGTGGATCTCAGTTACGGTGGTTTCAGTATCACCGTTGATTTCTGTGTGAGAGTGGATGTTTTCCCACTTTGTGCCTGCGAATGGGTTCTTGTTGCTGGGCTCAGGGGTATCCTTCTTGCCACAAGCGGTGAGTCCAAGGAGCATAACTCCGAGGAACATGAAGATGTACTTTAGCTTCATACGTTCTTTTGTTATGGGGTTAGTGATTTATTGAATCTTTGCAAAGATAGGAGATTTATACAGAATTGCAAGCCTCCCTTCTCCTCTTCGCGTGGAGGTCTATAAATAGACTCGCCCCGCTCTTCTATGGAGAGAAGAGCGGGGCGAGTCTTATGAGGTATGTGCAGGTGAGTGCCTTACTTCTTGCGGGTGTAGATGATACCCTTGCGTACGCCGTCATCCGTCACCGTGCCGGCGAGCGTCTGATTGGTGTCGTCCATGACGAGGCGGACGATGCTCGTGCGGATCTTGCCATCGTCCTGGTGGGTTGTGGTGAGCGTGACCTCCTTGCCTTGGTAGGTGTAGGTACCCTGCTTAGGAGTGTCTGTCTCGGTCTTGAGGATGGTGCCACCCTGTGTGGTTACCGAGGTGGACTCCGTGACGAACTTCGTGCCGTCAATAAAGCGAAGGACTGTCGTGGTGGTCTCTGTTTTGCCATCATCCTCCAGCTCCTGCTCGATGTACTCCCACTGAGATCCAGCTAAGGAACTGCTTGAAGCGGGGTTGGTCTTGGGTGTGTCCTTGGAGCAAGCGCTGAGCCCAAGAAGTGCGACTCCGAGGAGTGCGAAGATTTGCTTTAGCTTCATATCTACTGTAGTATTAAAGAGTGATTTAGAGCGCGCCTGAGTAAACAAAAGCGGCCCTTCTGTACTTATAACGGTGTAGTACTCTGCGAGGTATCTTCGCTCCTCGGTGGGGGCGGTGGGCTTAGTGGAGTGCAGCATCATCCTTTATATATATGTAGACCGATGAAGAAAGTATGGGTATTAGGCGCTACAGGCGCTACGGGGACGGCTCTGGTGGAGCAGCTCCTGGGGAGTGACGAATATAGCGAGGTGCATGTCTTCGTGCGTCGGCCTCTCCAGCTGCAGCACGCGAAGCTTCACGTCCACGTGGTAGATATGGAGCGCGCCGAGGACTGGCAGACGGGCCCCGCAGCGGATGTCGCCTTTTCTTGTCTGGGTACGACACTTCGGGCGGCTGGGAGCAAGGCCGCCCAGCATCGTGTGGACGTGGACTACCAGCTGCAGTTCGCTGAGATGGCTCGCCGTAGTGGGGTGGGGACCTTCGTCCTGCTGTCGGCAGCTGGGGCAGATGCTAAGTCACGCTTCTTCTACATGCGCCTCAAGGGCGAAGCCGAAGAGGGTGTACGTGCTCTCGGCTTTGAGCGGACGCTCTTCTTCCGCCCTGGGATCCTGGATCGTGGGGCAAAGACACGAGGCAATGAGCGTATCAGTATCGTACTGATCCGCGCGCTGAATCACATCGGCCTCTTGAAGCGTCAGGCGTCGATAGCCGTCGAGACGCTCGCCCATCAGATGATCCGTGGTGAGGCGACGCTGCGTGATGCCGGCGAATATGTGCTTGCCGCAAGGGCGATCTTAGACCTCTAAGAGCGAGGTGTCGGGCGGCTCGGTGAGCGCTGTCTGTCGAGCTTAGTGAACGCACTTAGGAGAGCGAGCAGGGCGAGGGAGTAGACCCTCGCCCTGCTCGCTTTTGGTATTTATTCTTAGGAAGGCGCTGGGTAATGGCATTTCTTTAATAAAATTATTAAATCGCCCTGCTTGTGTTTTAAGGAAGTCTGACTATTTTTGTCACAGAGACAACAAGATATGCTCTCCGCAAGCTGCCCTCTCGAGGGGGCTCTTAGCGAGGAGCACCACACACCCACTCAGACGCATAGGATGGACAAGCACCTCCTCTCCGCCCACCCTTCCCCCCACGCTCTGCAGGACACGCCCAGCGGGTCCCCACCTCTCCTATGCGTCTGAAAGGCCCGTCTGCCTCTCAATGAGCGGCTTCCCCTACACTACTACTAACACTAACACGAACTACTACGATGGACCTACTTCAGATCGTAAAGGGATTCAATGAAGTCCTATGGAACAACTTCCTCATGTACGTCCTCCTCGGCGTCGGCATCTTCTACACCATCTACCTCGGCGTGCCTCAGATACGTCACTTCGGTCTGGCGATGAAGTACAGCTTCGGCTCGATCTTCAAGAAGAAAGAGAAGACGGAAGATGCCTGTGACCAGACGAACTCCTTCCAAGCGCTCGCCACCGCCGTCGCCGCCCAGGTCGGTACGGGTAATATCGCAGGCGTAGCTACCGCCATCGCTATGGGAGGTACGGGTGCCGTCTTCTGGATGTGGATCTCCGCAGTACTTGGGATGAGCACGATCTTCTCCGAAGCCGTCCTCTCCCAGAAGTATCGCGAGATACGCGACGGTCAAGTCGTCGGGGGACCTGCCTACTACATCAGTCGCGGTCTGAATAGCCGAGTGCTTGCCATCATCTTCTCCGTCATGGTCATCGTCGCCCTCGGCTTCATCGGCTGTATGGTGCAGGCGAACTCCATCTCCATCGGTCTGGCTAACGCCTTCGGGATGAAGGGCTGGGTCAGCGGTATCCTCATCGCAGTGCTTGTCGCTGTCGTCATCGTCGGCGGGCAGAAGCGCGTCACGACCATCGCCGAGCTGGTGGTGCCCTTCATGGCACTGGCCTATATCGTCGGGGCGATCATCATCCTCTTCATGTACTCAGAGCAGATCCTCCCCGTCTTCGAGTCCATCTTTGGTGATGCCTTCTCCACGAAGGCTGCGGCAGGTGGTGCAGCAGGTAGCGTGATGAAGTACGCCATCCGCTATGGGGTCTCCCGCGGGCTCTTCTCCAACGAAGCAGGTATGGGCTCGACCCCACACGCCCATGCGCTGGCTCATGTCAAGGATCCATCCATCCAGGGCTTCGTGGCTATGTCGGGTGTCTTCGTTGACCTCCTCATCTGCACCGCTACGGCACTCATCATCCTCTTGACGGGAGCTTATGCTGAGCCTGGGCTGATCTCGGTACAGATCACACAGCGTGCCTTCGAAGAGACCTTCGGTCAAGCGGGTGTCATCTTCCTTGCGATCAGCCTCCTCGTCTTTGCCTTCACCACCATCATCGGCTGGTACGTCTTCGGGGAGATGAATATACGCTACCTCTTCAAGTCCAAGGCGGTCTACGGCTTCCGCGTCATCGTCATCGCCTGCGTCTTCTCGGCGACGATCTTCCATGCGAACCTCATCTGGGAGCTGGCTGATACCTTCAATGGGCTGATGGTCATCCCGAACGTCATCGCCATCGTCATCCTCGCGCCGCAGGTCAAGAAGCTCTACAAGCGCTTCCTCGCTCGTCGTAAGACGGAGAATATCTAAGCTGCCTCCTCGCTCCTTCCCCGTGGGCTTAAATCAGTTCGCCCCCACAGCTCCATCGAGCTGTGGGGGCGAACTGATTTGTATAAGTAGGGAGTCTTAGTCGAGGACGTGGCGCTCGGCGTGGTAGGAGGAGCGCACGAGGGGGCCGCTCTCGATGTGGCGCAGACCCTTCTCCAGCCCGAGGGTACGCAGACGAGCGAACTGCTTCGGGTGGATGTACTCCACGACGGGCAGGTGGCGACGCGTAGGCTGCAGGTACTGCCCGATGGTCATGATAGACACGCCGACAGCGTGGGCATTGTCGATGAGCTCAAGGACTTCTTCCTCCGTCTCGCCGAGGCCGAGCATGATACCCGTCTTAGCGGGGATGCCACTCTGGGCGATACGCTCCAGCACCGAGAGGCTCTGGTCGTAGGTCGCTATGTGGCGTACCGAGGGCGTGAGACGGCGGACGGTCTCGAGGTTGTGCGAGATGATCTTGGGCTGACAAGCGATGATCTGGTCGACGTAGTCCAGACGGCCGTTGAAGTCGGGGATGAGGACCTCGATAGTGACCTCAGGCGTCGTGCGACGGATGGCTTCGATGGTACGTACCCAGTGTCCTGCGCCGTAGTCCTCGAGGTCGTCGCGGTCGACGCTGGTGATGACGGCATGCTTCAGGCCCATCTTCTTGATGCTCTGTGCCACCTTCATCGGCTCGAGGGGGTCGAGTGGTGCGGGGGCTTTCCCCGAGAGGGTGTTACAGAAGCGGCAGGCGCGCGTACAGACAGCGCCTCCGATCATGAAGGTCGCCGTGCCAGCGCTCCAGCACTCCCCTTGGTTGGGGCATCGGCCGCTATGACAGATGGTATTGAGCCCGTGGTGCTCGATCGTATGCTTCGTATCGGTGAAGGTCGAGTTGTCGCCGAGGCGGATCTTCAGCCACTCGGGCTTGCGGACGCGTACGACGTTGCCGGCCTTCTTCTGGGTGATAGGTTCTTCTTGCATCGTATAAGTGATAGCCCTTAGGCTGAGGGGCGGTGCCTTCAGCCTAAGGGTGGTGGGGAATAAAATAGCCGAGGCTAAAGGTTCTGCTCGAGGAAGGTAATGATACGCTTGTAGAGGTGGTTGCGGGCATTACCTCCGTAGATGCCGTGGTTGCGGTCCTTGTAGATCGCCATGTCGAAGGGGATGCCTTCGGCGACCAGGAGGTCGGTGAAGTTCATGGCGTTCTGCACATGCACGTTGTCATCGGCGCTACCATGGATGAGGAGGAGCTTACCCTTGAGCTTCTTCGCTACCTCGAGGGCGGAGGAAGACTTGTAGCCCGTGGGGTTCTCCTGTGGGGTGCGCATGAAGCGCTCCGTGTAGATCGTGTCGTAGTAGCTCCAGTCAGCGACGGGGGCGACGGCGACACCAGTCTTGAAGACGCCCTCGCCGTGGCACAGACCCATCAGCGTCATGTAGCCACCGAAGCTCCAGCCGTAGAGGCCGATGCGGTCGGCGTCGACGTAGGACTGCTTGCCGAGCCACTTCGCTGCAGCGATCTGGTCTTCAATCTCCTTCACGCCGAGGTTGAGGTAGGTGCACTTACGCCACTCCTCACCGCGAGCGCCCGTACCGCGTGGGTCGACGCAGACGACGATGTAGCCCTTACCGGGGAGTATCTGCTCCCAGCCGAGGCCGAAGGCGTCGAGTACCTGCTGTGAGTCGGGGCCGCTGTACTGAGTCATCAGCACGGGGTACTTCTTGTTGGGGTCGAAGTCGTAGGGCTTGAGGATCCAAGCGTTCAGCTCTTGGCCACGGCCGTTGGAGATCTTGATGAATTCCTCACGGCGCAGGCGGTAGTCCTTGAGGCGCTCAGCGATCTCCTTGTTGTCCTTCAACACGCGCAGGGGGCGCAGGCTCCCCGTGGCGTAGACGGCCGTAGTCGTCGGCGTGGTAGAGTTGCTGAAGATGCTGATGTAGTGGGAGAAGTCATCGCTGAAGATAGCGCTATTGGCACCAGCTCCAGGGTGAAGAGCGGTCTTGCGACCCTTGGGATCTACCTTGTAGATCGAGCGGCGCAGGGGCGACTCATCGGCAGCCTGATAGTAGGCATTGCCCTGAGCGTCCATGCCGTAGAAGTCGGTGTCGTCATAGCTGCCCGTGGTGATCTTGCGGATCAAAGCCCCCTTGTCGGAGTAGAGGTAGATATGGCGGTAGCCGTCCTGCTCGCCGAGGTAGGCGAAGCCTGAGGGGACGAACTTACACTTCGGGAGGTTGCGGCTATCTACGTAGGCCTTGTTGCGCTCCTCGAAGATGACCTTCGGTAGGAGCGTCTTGTTGTTGACGTAGTAGAGCGTGAGGTGGTTCTGCTGGCGGTTCAGCGAGAAGACGGCGAGGTTGCCATCACGGCCGATGAACTCGATGCGGGGGATGTAGTAGGGTGCGCTCTTGAAGTCAATGGGCTTCTTCGCGCGGTCTGTGACATTGTAGATGTGTACGGAGACCTTCGAGTTAGGCGTACCAGCCTTAGGGTACTTATAGGTATAGGCGCCAGGGTACTGCCCCGTGCCGTAGATAGGCATACTGTACTGATCGACTTCACTCTCATCGGTGCGGACGAAGGCCAGGTAGTTATTGTCTTCGCTCCAGGTCATCAGCTGCGTGGTCTCCAGCTCTTCTTCGTAGACCCAGTCGGTGATACCGTTCATGACCTTGTTGTGCACGGCATCGCTCGTCACCTGGACCTCGGTGTCGAACTCAAACTTCTTGATGAAGATATTCCCCTCACGCACGAAGGCTACCATACGGCCGTCGGGGCTGAAGGTGGGGATCATGACCTTGCCGGTGGTCGTGCTCAGTGGCTCGACGCGGTTGCGACGGACGTCGTAGTGGAAGACATTACCCTTGCTCGAGCGGCGGTAGATGGCTTCTTGGTCGGTGATGAGGAGGATGTGATGCCCCTTGGGCTCAAGGATGTAGTCGTCGAATTTCTTGAATTCGCATTCGCGTGCCTTGTTGACGCTGAAGAGTGTGTCGACGAGTTCGCCCGTCTGGAAGCTATAGCGCAGGATGGCGGTATGTCCGTCATCCATCATCGTGTAGTACTTCCCGTCGCTGGTGGAGCGCATACCGCGCCCTGCGGTGTAGGCGTAGAACTTACCCGAGGTGACGTCCTCAACTTGGAGGTCCTTGGTGGGTCGCTGTGCCAAGGCCTCGGTGCTTGCACCTAAGCCAAGGAGCAGCAGTGTGAGTGATAGTAGTGTCCGCATAACACGTATGTATTAGTTTGCTTTTCGACAAAGATACAAAAAGCAAGGGTGGCAAGCGAGAGACTATTGTATCTACGTATGCGGCTGCACCGAGCACTCGGTGCAGCCGCATGGCTATGTAAAGGGTGGGGCATAAAGTCTCCACGACTGGGGAAGGCAAGCCCCTATCTGAGCTTATGCCCCTTAAAGGCGTAGAAGAGGATATAGGCGAAGCTAATGAGGCAGATGCTATACGCATATCGGACGTCTGAGATGTCTTTGATAAGGCCGAATAGGACGGTGATGACAGCACCCCCGATAAGCCCCATCGTCAATAGTGATGAGCCCTGCTTGGTGTACTTACCCAGATCCATAAGTGCCAAAGGCCAAAACGCAGGCCACATCAGTGAGCAGCCTAATGCCATGATGCCCACAGAGTAGATGCTATAAATCCCGGGCAGTACGACTACGAGAGCAGTCCCAAGCAGTGCCACGAAAGAGCATATCTGCAGGGCTTTGGTTTGCGAGAGGTACTTCGGGATCAGGATAATACCCAGTATATACCCGATGCTGATGCTAATAGGAGTAATCCATGAATAAGTCTCTGGATGAGGAAGACTTAATTCCTGTGCATAGTCTATAAGTGTCCCTAAGACGATGGTCTCCGAACCCACATAGAAGAATATGGCGATCGCTCCGAGTACAAGATGAGGAAACTGGAAGACCGAGCTCTTACTATTGGCATAGCTCGATACTTCTGAGTCAGCAGCATCATTGTCTTCTCCTGCAGCCTTCACTTCGGGCAGTGGTGATACGAGTGCGACAATACCTAAGATCACGAAGAGTCCGATGATCACAAGGAAGGGTTTGCTGAGGTCTTCCAGACCGACACTGCCGCCATTGCTGGCAAAGAGAGCGATAAATAATGGTGAGACAGGCCAAGCTAACTTGTTGATCATCCCCATGATTGAGATTCGCTTTGCCGCACTCTCTGTAGGCCCCAGGATGGTGACATAAGGATTTATCGCAGCTTGTAAGAACGTGTTAGCCGTCCCGCAAATAAAGGAGGCTAATAGGAATATTACGAAGCTCTTGGCTTCTGCCGACAAGATGAATACGCCGAAGGCTATCGCGAACATAGCGAAAGCTGATGCCATCGTGCGCTTATAGCCGATCTTACTGATCAGCAGTCCTGCTGGATAACCAAAGATCAGGAAGGGTAAGAATGTCGCCCCGATGAGCATATAGGCTTCCATTGACGAGACGCTTAGCGATACCTTCAATACAGGTACGAGTAGGGAGTTGATCCCTAAGGCAAACCCACATGTAAAGAACATGAAGGCAAGAAATACCATCGGTACGATGAACTTATTTTCTTTCATATGAGGGGGATATTTTGGCTTTCGTGTTGTCAAGTCACGCAAATAAAAAGCAGTAGTTTGACTTGTAGCTACTGCAAATGTAACTAAAAATATTTTAAAATTTTATCTGTGCTCCTGAGATTTGTAGTGTTTTTCAGGGTGCTTTATTAAAATAAACTTACGGGCTAACGGCTATATATTCGTATGTCTTGAGGCTGCTTGCGGTGGCATTTCCCCTTGGTCGGATCACTGGGAGGGAAGTGATCCCAAAGCATAAGTGCAAGCACTTGAGGTACTCGTGCGTGCTGCACTTCGATAGAGCAGGAGCTGTGAAGGAGCGCGGGAAAAGGTGTGAGGCTGTACAGGGAAAGGCGCGGAGGAGTATGGGGAAACCTTCGGCCAGGTGCGTGGTCGTAAAATCTACGTGCATAGATATTAGGAGTGACGTGCATAGATGATAAATCTACGTACGTGGACGGAGGAAAAGCACTACGAGGCGCGAACTATTTCTCGTGAAGGGGAGCGCTTGTCTTCGTATTGGATGGGAGGCAAAGTAGTATAGATACAAAGAATGCGGCTGCACCGAGCGCTCGGTACAGCCGCATACGTGTATGGGGTGTGTGCGGGACGACTTAGACGTCACGGCCAGGGCGCAGAGCCTCGGCATCGTCCAGCGTGAGGATGGAGTTGACCAGCGTGGCAGCGAGGTTGCTACCGCCCTTACGGCCTTCGACGATGATCTTGGGGATGTCCTTGAAGACCTTCGCCATATACTTCGACTCACGTACCTGCACGAAGCCGACGGGCGCAACGACCATACCCGTAGGCTGGGCCTTACCACGACGGATGAGGTCGCAGAGCTCGATGATGGCGGTGGGGGCATTACCCACGGCGAAGAGCGCATTGGGATGCTCCTCGACGGCGAGACGGATCCCTGCCTGCGAGCGCGTGATGCCCTTCAGGTCAGCAAGCTCCTTCGTGCGAGGATCGTTGAGGTAGCACTTGACCTGCAGGCCAAGACGCTCCAGCATACCCTTGCGGATACCCGAAGCCACCATGGTGACGTCGGTGATGATGGTGTCGAACTTCCCATCAAGCATCGCCTGATAGATGCTGGATACTGCACCGGGATCGGAGTAGAGGATCTTCTCCATCTCGAAGTCCGCCGTGGTGTGGATCGAGTGGATGAGCGCCCACTTGTGGTCGAGGGGGATGTTGGGGTTCGCCAGCTCGCTATTGATCGTGCGGAAGCTCTCGATCATGATCGCCTGACCGATCTTCGCATCCTTGTCGAGCGTACCTTCGTCATAGTAGCCACGAGGGGTGATGAAGTGCCCTTCGAAGTTGTAGCTCTGCGTATTGCCGATGATCACGACCGTGAACATGTCGAGTTCCTCGGGATCGAACTCTGCGAGCGTGGTGAGTTTGACGACCTGCTCCTCACGGCCTGCCTGACGGACGTAGCCGATGGGCGTGTCGGGGCTGCGGTACTGAGCGAAGATCTCCAGCAGGCGGTAGATCTGCCAGTAGCGGCCTTGGCTCTTGGGGTTGTAGATGGCGGTGATGAAGTCGCCCGCTGCGGCAGCCTCGATGCGCTTCTCAATACGAAGCCAAGGCGTCATCAGGTCGGAGAGCGAGATGATACACAGGTCATGGCCGATGGGGCAGCCGAGCAGAGCGGCGGCCTTCTGGAAGGCGCTGATGCCAGGGAGTACCTCTACCTCGACTTGATCCGTGATGCCCTTCTCGCGCATCATCTCATAGATCAGAGGTGACATGCCGTAGATGCCTGCATCGCCCGAGGAGATGACGCAGACGGTCTTGCCCTCGAGGGCGTAGCGGAAGGCCTCTTCGGCGCGCTGACGCTCAGCCTTCATCCCGCTGTCAATACACAGGGCATCGGGGCGGACATAGTCCTTGATAAAGCGGAAGTAATACTTGTATCCGACGATCACATCAGAGGCCTGCACGGCTTGGAGTACGGCGGGGGTGATATCCTCGGGGCTACCAGGGCCGATGCCAGCGACGATGATCTTATTCTTTTTCATCTAAAATAGGGGTACTTGAATAGTGGAGAGGTAAGATACCTGCAGTTGAATAGTTTTGGATTTCTATCACAAAGATAGTCTATTTCAGCCTATAACTATAGGAGGAATGGCGAGTATCAAGCACTTCTTGGCTGAGCGCTCGGATGCGACGCATACCGAGGTAGTACTCGATGAAGCTGCGGATGAGGAGGTAGTTGAGGAAGGCGAACCAGAGCATGGTGCCACTACCGATAGTGGCGATGTTCTCCGCAACGATGAAGTACGAGATCGCACCACCAGCTACCCCGATGCTCATGCTTTTGCTGTCCGTCGCACCGACTAAGATCCCGTCCCAGAGGAATGCCAGGTAGGAGAATATCGGTACGGCTGCCATCAGGAAGCTATCGCTGAGAGCGAGCTTAAGCACCTCTTGCTTGTCGGTGAGGAGCTCGAGGAGGGGGCGGGGGAAGAGGGCGTAGAGGATACTCGTGATGAGGGCGACGACGAAGCCTACCTGCAGTGTGATGCGGATGATCAGTCGTAGGTGTCCGAACTTACGCCCGCCAATAGCTTCGCCTACGAGGGCTTCGGCGGCATAGGCCAGCCCGTCCATGAAGTAGGAGAAGAGGGTGAAGAGCTGCATCAGCAGGCTGTTGGCAGCCAGCCTCGTCACGCCGATAGCTCCCCCATAGCGGATGAAGGAGAGCATCACCGCCTGCAGGAGGAGCGTGCGGATGAGGAGGTACTTCCCGACATGGAAGTAGCGAACGAGCGTCTCAGGATGCCAGAGGTACTCTCTGGAGAGGTGGCGGAGGATGCGCCCTTCGTAGCGCAGGCCACCGAGCACGAGGAGTAGGACGGCGGTGTACTGCGCGAGCACCGTGCCCAGTGCCAAGCCCCCGACGCCCATCCCTGCGGGGAAGGCGAGGAGGTAGCTGAAGAGGATGTTCAGCAGGTTGCAGGCGATGCTCACGCTCATGACGAGCTTCATCCGCTGTACGCCGATGAGCCAGCCATTATACACGTAGAGCAGGAGGGCGGCAGGTGCGCCGAGGAAGGAGTAATGGAGGTAGGTCTGTGCCTCGGGGAGGTGCATGTCGGCGCCTGCCTGTAGGAGGGCGGCAGCGGGAGCGACATAGAGCGGGCGCAGGAGGATGAGGAGTAGGCCGACCGCAAGTGCGATGATCGAGCCCGAGGTGAGCTGACGCAGGAGGGCGCGCACGTCACATGCGCCCCATGCCTGAGCGGTGAAGCCCGTCGTGCCCATACGCAGCAGGCTCCAGATACCGATGACGAACTGGGTGATAGCGGCACCGATGGCTACCGCTGCGATGCTGTCGGCTGTGGCCATACGCCCCGCCATCGCCGTGTCGGCGAGCATGAGGAGCGGTACGGTGACGTTGGAGAGGATGTTGGGCAGCGCGAGGCCCCAGATACGGCGCAGGATGTCGGAGGGCTTCACGTTAGGCGCTCTGTTCGGTATTTTGCTCGAAGACAATCAGAAGGATGTCACCGACTTCGAGCTCGAGCTTGCCCTTGGGGACCATGTAGTTCTCTTTGCGGCGCACGAGGATCACGAGCTCTTCCTCCTTGAGGTCCAGCTCCATGAGCTTATTGCCCTCACGTAGCATCTTGCCCGTGACGGTGCGCTCGACCATCTTTGCCCCAGTGTATTGGGGGATCTCGACGCCGAAGTGGCTGACCTTGACCTTGACCTCTTCGTCGAGACCGAGGAAGCGCGCCACGGCAGGCAGGGTGCTCCCCTGGATGAGCAGCGAGAGGAGGGTGATGACGTAGACGATGTTGAAAAGCGTCTCAGCGCCCTCGACCTGACTCATCATCGGGTAGGTGGCGAAGATGATCGGCACGGCGCCACGCAGGCCCACCCACGAGAGGAAGGAGCGCCCGCGCATGCTGATGCTGGGGAAGAAGATGAGGCAGAGCTGTACCGCCAGGGGTCGTGCTACGAAGATCATGAAGAGACCCGCCAGCACCGCAAAGCCCGTGATGGGCAGCAGGCTATGCGCATCGACGAAGAGCCCGAGGATGATGAAGAGCGAGATCTGTAGGAGCCACGTCAGCCCGTCGAAGAAGGTCTCGATACTCTTCTTGTGGACGAGCTTCTTGTTCCCCACGAGCACACCCATAATATAGACCGCGAGGTAGCCATTGCCATGCAGGAGCGAGGTGGCGGAGAAGGTGAGGAAGACGAAGCACAGGAGGAGGATGGGGTAGAGCGCCCCGTTGCCGATGTCTGCCTTGTTGAGGATAGCGGGAGTGATACGCCCGAAGATATAGCCCATGAGTCCACCGACGGAGAACTGTAGGAGGAAGGTCACGAGGATGCTCCCCCACGAGCCGTCCGTGCCCCCCGTGATGTACTGGATGAGGGCGATGGTGAGCATGTAGGCCATCGGGTCATTACTACCACTCTCGAGCTCGAGGATGGGGCGCAGGCCTTCCTTGAGGTGCATGTTCTTCGAGCGCAGGAGGGCGAAGACCGAGGCGGAGTCGGTACTCGACATCGTCGCTGCCAGCAGAAGGGCAATGGGGAAGGTGAAGTGTACGGGCGCCCAGCCCATGAGGTCCATGCCGTAGAAGAAGCCCCCGAGACAGAGCGTCGTCAAGATGACGCCTACCGTAGAGAGCATGATCCCCGGGCCGAGGACGGTGCGCATCTCCTTGAGCTTCGTCTCGAAGCCCCCGAAGAAGAGGATGACCGTCAGGGCGATCATCCCGACGAACTGCGTCTTGTTCGTGTCGTTGTATTGGATCCCGAGGCCCGCACTGCCGAAGAGCATCCCCGTGATGAGGAAGAGGAGCAGGGCAGGCACCCCAAAGCGCGTACCGACCTTACCGGCGATGATACCGGCGAGCATCAGGAAGGATCCTACGAGGATATATGGTTCGAAGGCTACGGGAGCATGATCCATAGGTATATATAGTTGTGAGAGGACGGGAGTGAGTAGAGCTGTGGGCCATCGGCCTTAACAAAGATACAGAAATCTCGGCAGTCTTTGGCCGTGCTCCCTGCATAGAAGTTGCTGTACATCAGCCTTCGCCCGAGCCTTCTTAGCAGAGAAAAGCCCCGATCTCCGCTCCTCTACTGCCGTCCTCATCGCGTATGAAGTAAGCAGAGCCCCCCGACGGCATCCGTAGGACGCTGTCGGGGGGCTCTCTCGTCGGTAGCTTGCTCTGTGGACTGCTTGCTCGAGTGACCTTAGAGCGGTATCATGACCTTGGCGGGGAAGATGCGCTTGGGGTCACCGAAGCGTGCGATAGCCTCGGCCATCACCCCCTTGTTGGGGCGTAGCACCTCCGAGAAGATGACCTGCCCATTGTGCTTGACGACGATGGGCTTAGTGAAGTCCACATGATCGACATATAGGGTCAGCGAGCCTTGGGCTGTACCACGCAGGAGCTTAGTCTGCACGTCGAAGCTATTGCCCTCATGCCGTACATCGAGGTGCAGACGGGCATCGCTGCTGTGCTCGATCCCGCCGAAGCCGAGGTAATAGACCCCATCGGAGAATCCGTCGTCGATATTGTAGTAGGTGTAGCTTAGGTGCTTGGGGTACACGCGTCGCTTGTGCTCCGAGAGCCATGGAGGCATCGTCAGATAGGGGATGGTGTGCCCGTGACCAGCGACGATATTCGCCTCGTGGACGAAGTCTTCTGTATTGGCCTTGGCAAGCTCACTGAGCTTATCGCGCCAGTCCATCGCGTTGAGGATGCGGTCGTACTCATAGTCACGCTCCCCGACATCGAAGCGGAAGGCTACGTTGCGCAGGTTCTCTGCGAGCTCGAGACTCTCGATAACGGCAGCCAGAGGGCCGACCGCTGCGAAGTAGTCGGGCATGAAGAGACCGAGGCGGAAGGAGCCGTAGCCCCCCTCCGATATGCCCGTGAGGTAGACTCGGTCGGGGTCTGCATCGCCTCGGAGCACGGCGAGCTGGTAGGCACGGCGGAAGGCGGTGCGCTGTGGGGCGTAGTGCCATCTGCCCTTGCGGTCGTCCGCCATGCGGGGGACGAAGTAGAGGGCGGGGCTATTGGCATAGCGGTCAGTGAAGGACATGAGGGTGTACCACTCCTGCTCGTTGATCTCCGAGGTCCACGGCCCAGGCTCCGCAGGGTAGCGCCCGCCACCATGGAGGTTGATGAAGAGCGGATAGCCACTGGCGGGCTTAGCACCCTTAGTGAAGAGACGTAGCTGCATCTCTTCACCTTGGGGGATCTTCCAGACGAGAGCGTTGGGGGAGTTCAGTGACCACGGCTGTGTGGCGAGGCGGTCGGCATTGGCCTTGCGCCAGAGCTCCCACAGCTGCTCCTGCATCGCTCCGTAGCCCTCGGCTGTGCTGTACTCCTTGTAGCAGGCCTCGGGGGCTTCTTGTGGGGCGGCGACATCGATCTGCTGGCGCAGATAGTCTACGATAGCTGCGTCACTCGTCGTGGTGGTCGTCCCGCGGTGGGTGCCGTCGTTCGGCTCGCTCTTCGACTTCTCCCCGCTACATCCCCATAGTAGTCCGAGGGCTACGATGGGGAGTAGTAGGGTGGAGCGCTTGGGGCGGAGGGGTGAGGTGTGTGCTGTGCGCATGGGCGAGGTGGTCGCTTAGTATTCCTCGAAGCGGCTGGCCTTGTCGGCAGACCACTGCCACTTCTCGAGGAAGCTCTGAGTCTTCCCCTTGGGGACGCGGATGACGCACTTACGCTGTCCGTCAGCTTCCCACACGACGGAGGCGAAGGGGCTCAGCGTCTGGCCGTTCTTACCCTTCGGCAGGGCGGGAGCTTCACCGAGGAAGGTAATGCGCTCGAGCTGGATACATTCGGCGAAGGCATCTTCCTGGATCTCGGTCACAGCTGCGGGGATGTCGATGCTCTTGAGGCTCTTGCAGAAGTAGAAGCAGCGTGCGGGGATGACCTTGATCTTGCTGGGTAGGGTGATGGACTCCATCTTGTTGTTGTTCCAGAAGGCGTTGGCGAGAATGACCTCTACCGACTCGGGGAGCGTGATCTTCTTGGCTCGCTCGTTGAAGAGAGCACCACCGAAGATGCGCAGCTTGTCCCCAGGGAAGATGATCTCCTCGGCACGGGTGTAGCTGAACCATCCATCGGCTGTGCGGCGTAGCGTCGCGGGAGCGATGATTTTCTTCAGGCTCTTGTTGTCCTTGAGTCCGTACTCATCATCGCCGATGCCGAAGGCTACACGGCTGATGTCCAGCTCCTCAAGCGCCTTCATTTGGTAGCGGATGAAGTCGCAGTCGGCTTGGTTGATAGCGCCCGAGGTAAGGAGAAGGATGCGCACCTTCGAGAGATCTTTCCCCTTGAGAGCTGCCTCCAGACCGCCAGCCTGTGGCACGGCGATGCGGACCTCGCCCTCGCGTAGAGCGGGGAGATTCTCTTTGGGGTCGGCAGGCGTAGGTGTCACGGGTGTGCCCGGCTTCTTGGTGGCTCCCGTAGAGCCGTCGGTATGTGGGTCTTTCTTCCCGTCCGTCTTCTCCGTCTTGGGTGTGTCGGTGCTGCAGGCAGTGAATGCCGCATGGGTGAGGAGGGCTATTGCGAAGAGGGGAAGGAGCTTCTTGTAGTTCATGTCTGAGTCGTTGTATGGTGGTAGGTACGCCCTTTTCACAGTACTCCCTCATCCCCTCGCTTAGCTTGGGGGTGTGGATGCAGGCTGTGAGAAGGGCGCTTGCTGATAGAGGATACTGCTTATTCAGCCTCGACGAAGTACTTAGCTACGCGGCTTTTGGGCGACCAGTTGAGGGCCTTGAGGTAGGCGTCCTTCGTACCCTTAGGTACGGTGAATGTGGGCTCGATCGAGTAGTCGAAGCCCTCAAAGGCGTTCTCGTCAAGGTCGTTCGTAGTGAAGGTGGGAGCGGGGCAGAGGAAGGTGATCTCCTTGAGCTGTGCGCAGCCCCTGAAGACATTGTCCTTGATCTCCGTCACGCTCGTGGGGATGGTGAGCTTCGTCAGACGACGGCAGCCCTTGAAGGCTTCGGTGGGGATGCTCTTGAGGCTGGTGGAGAGTGTGATGCTCTCGAAGTTGCTATTGGCGAAGGCTGCTGCACCGATCTCCTCTACGGAGTTGGGGAGGGTGATGCTCTTGAGCTTCTCGTTGTACACGGCACCACCGAAGCTCTTGAGCTTATTGCCTGGGAAGATGATCTCTGTGGCTAAGGTATTGGAGAACCAGTCCTTCTGCGTCTTCTCGATATCTGCAGGGGCGGTGATTTTCTTGAGTGTGCTATTGCCGTAGAAGCCCTTATCCTCGTCTCCGAGACGGAGGGTGGCAGCGCTCAGGTCGATCGCTTCGATCTTGAGGCTCTTGGTCACGTAGTCTAAGTCAGCTTGGTTTAGGACGCCAGAGCGGACGGTGAGCTTAGTGAGCTGCTCCAGATCTTGACCCTTCAGAGCTGCCTCCAAGCCCCCTGGCTGAGCGACAGCTACGCGGGCCTCGCCTGGGGCTGCTGGCTCTTCGGGTTGTACTACGGGTGTCGTGGGCTGAGCAGGCTTCTGCTCTTGTCGTGGGGTCTCCTTGTCGCAGGAGCTAATCAATATCCCTGCTGCTACGAAGCAGGTGAGGGCTGCTAATCTCTGAAATTTCATCACGTCAGTGGTTAGGATGGGTGAATTATGATTGGAGGTTGACAGGGGCTTTTGCCCTGAAAAACGCCGCAAATATATGCCCTTTCATAGGATTAAATTTGGGCGGTAGGTAGCCTCGTATATTGTCGGTGTGAGCTGGAAATCGTCTGTATTATAGTGCGTTGTGTGAGAATCTGCGCTGAGCTCTACTGCGCTGAGAGGTGAAATCACGGAGAAAAAATACATAATTGTAGGTAGGTTTGCAGTGCAAAATACCGACTTTATCGCCCGCTCTGATGGGGCTGGGGACGTACTTTGGAGTAGAGGTGTGCGCTTCGGACTCGTGGAGGGAGGATGTGCGAACCTATATTGGTCGACGGGCTGACCTATATCGCTTCGCTGCGCGACCTATAGGAGACTGTTGCGGCAGAGTCCTGTTCTCTATTTATTGTGCTAAGGTATCGCACGCCCAGCTCCTCGATATGCCTCTTCGAAGTGATACACAAGCCCTTCGCCTTATCGCGCGTATTCCTCTTATCCAGCGGAGGGAAAAGCATCGTTCTCGTAAAGAAAAAGCGCCTTCACGTAGTGGTATTCTTCTATCTATGCACGTAGTCTTAAAGACCAGGTATGTAAATCCCAATATCCACGTACGTAGATATTAGAGCCACGTACGTAGTCCAAACTTATCTGCCACTCGTTCAAAACTTTATATCCTTACGCGGAGCAACAACCCAATATAGGTCACTTCACAAAGCTATATAGCTTTCTTTGCCATCCTATATAGCTCGACCCACGCACCTATATAGGTCAGCCCGCCGACCAATATAGGTTCATTTATCAACCTCGGGTGAGGTTTGCGAAGTCCCTTCGGTGAGAGGGCGGGTAGCGCGCTGTAGGAGGGGGTATCCGACGTCAGGGGAGCTTCTCTTGAATAGGAGGTCTGTGGGTGAGTGCCTATATAATAATGTACGCGCGCGAGGCTGGGAGGAACGCCGAAGATGGGGAGTTATGCATACCCTCTTCGCTTGTTGTGGGGATGTGGTGGGGCGCTGCCTCCCTTATTATAGGTAGAGTATGGCAAAGAATGTGTACTTTTGTACCCAAATAATTTAACTAAACAAATCATCAAATCACGTGTTATGCCGAACATTATCACGATAAAGAAGGGCCTCACGCTGAATCTGAAGGGAAAGGCCGCTGAGACGCAACTCGCAGCAGCCCAGCGCACGGAGAGCTATGCCGTCGTCCCCGATGATTACATCGGCTTCGTCCCTAAAGTGATCGTTCACCCAGGCGACAAGGTGCTGGCAGGCGATGCTCTGCTGTGCCACAAGGGTGCGCCTGAGCTGTGCTTGACCTCGCCTGTCAGTGGCGAAGTCATCGCTGTCAATCGCGGTGCCAAGCGCAAGGTCCTGAGCGTCGAAGTACGCCCCGATGCGACGACGGAGTACAAGTCCTTCGCCACGGCTGGGGTCGAAAAGATGCAGCGCTCTGAGGTACTTGCTCTCCTCCTGGAGAGTGGTATGTTCAGCTTCTTCAAGCAGCGTCCCTACGACCGCCTGGCTAATCCTCTGACTGAGCCCCGTGACATCTTCGTCACGGCGAACTTCACCGCTCCCCTTGCTCCCCGCTTCAGCTATCTGGCTCAGGGTCGCGAGGAGGAGCTGCAGCTGGCTCTCACCGCTCTCACCAAGCTTACCACGGGTAAGGTCTACCTCGGTGTCGCTCCTAGCGAACTGACAGGTGTGACGGGTGTCGAGCGCGTTGAAGTCCGCGGGCCACACCCCGCAGGTCTGGTCGGTACGCTGATCAACCACACGGCGCCTATCAACAAGGAAGAGACCGTCTGGACGCTCAAGGCCAGCGATCTTCTTGTGATCGGCCGCTTCCTCAAGACCGGTAAGGTCGACTTCTCCCGCACCATCGCTCTCACGGGCTCCGAAGCCAAGGAGACGGGCTATCTGACCGTCCTGCCTGGTGCCCGCTTCACCGAAGCCCTCGCAGGCCGTCTCGGTAAGAAGGGTGAGCATGAGCGCATCATCGAGGGGGATGTCTTCTCCGGTGTCAAGGTCGATGAAGAGCACGATCGCATGAGCTACTCTATTGACCAGATCACGATCATCCCCGAGGGGGACGACGTGCACGAGGTCTTTGGCTGGGCTATGCCTCGTCTCAACCAGTACAGCCACAGCCGCTCTTACTTCTCTTGGCTCATGCCTAAGAAGGAATATGTGCTCGATGCCCGTGTCAAGGGTGGTCGCCGCGCTATGATCATGAGTGGCGAGTACGACCGTGTCTTCCCTATGGATATCTATCCTGAGTTCCTCCTGAAGAGTATCATCGCCTTCAACATCAACGATATGGAGGCTCGCGGTATCTATGAGGTAGCTCCCGAAGACTTCTCTGTCTGCGAATTCGTCGACACGTCCAAGATACCTCTCCAGCAGATCGTACGTCAGGGTCTGGATGAGCTGTACAAGGAAATGAACTAATAGAAGGTTTCACTCATTAAAAGGACAACGACCTTGAACGCATTAAGAAAACAAATCGATAAGATTAAGCCCGCCTTCACGAAGGGGGGGCGCTTCTCGGCCCTGGAGTCAGTCTTCGACGGCTTTGAGACGTTCCTCTTCGTCCCCAATACGACCTCGAAGCGTCGTGGCGCTCACGTCCACGATGCTATCGATAGCAAGCGCACGATGAGCGTAGTTATTTTCGCTCTCCTGCCTGCGCTGCTCTTCGGGATGTACAACGTCGGGCTGCAGCACAATATCGCTGTAGGTGTAGAGGCTTCCTTCTGGAGCACCTTCTTCTATGGCTTCCTCTCCGTGCTGCCTCAGATCATCGTCTCCTACGCTGTAGGTCTGGGTATTGAATTCATCATCGCCCAGATGAAGCATGAGGAGATCCAGGAGGGGTTCCTCGTCACGGGGATTCTCATCCCGATGATTATCCCTGTGGAGACCCCACTGTGGATGATCGCTGTAGCTACTGCCTTCGCTGTAGTCTTCGCTAAGGAAGTCTTCGGGGGTACGGGCTACAACGTCTTCAACGTAGCGCTGATCACGCGTGCCTTCCTCTTCTTCTCTTACCCCGCCGCTATGTCTGGTGACAGCGTATGGGTACGCCTCGGCTCGACCTTCGGGCTCGGTGGTGCTGAGAAGGCTGTCGACGGCTTCTCTGGTGCAACGCCTCTCGGGCAGATCGCTGCTGCTAAGGGCATGCTCCCCGACATCCACAATACGCTCGGTGGTCCTCTCACCGACTGGGATGCCTTCCTCGGCTTCCTCCCAGGCTCGGTAGGTGAAGTCTCCACGCTCGCTATCCTCATCGGGGCTTGCATCCTCATCTATACGGGTATCGCCAGCTACAAGATCATGGTATCTGGTGTCGTCGGTGTCGTCGTCATGGCTGCCGTCTTCAACGCCTTTGGCACGACGCCCGCTATGCAGGTATCTGCACTTCACCACCTCATCTATGGTGGCTTCGCCTTCGGTATCGTCTTCATGGCTACGGACCCCGTGACCGCTGCACGCACCGAGGCTGGGAAGTGGGTCTATGGTTTCCTCATCGGGGTAATGGTCGTCTTCATCCGTGTGCTCAATGCTGGGTACGCTGAAGGTATGATGCTCGCTATCCTCCTGATGAACACCTTCGCACCTCTCATCGACTACATCGTGGTAGAGCGCAACACGCAGAAGCGTCTCAAGCGTCTCTCCGCTAAGGCTCAGAACTAATCCAACACCGCTACAACGATGAATAGAGATAAGAATTCTTATGTACTGATCTATGCTGCGGTGATGGTCATCCTCGCTGCAGTCCTCCTGGCAGGTGCAGCGATCGTCCTGCGTCCCGCACAGCAGGAGAACGCTAACATCGACAAGATGCAGCAGATCCTCCGCGCACTCGGTCAGAGCCCTGATAAGTCCGCCGTCATCTCCACCTACAAGGACCTCATCAAGAAGGAACTCCTCGTCAACGAAGAGGGCCAGGTCGTCAAGACCTTCGAAGGGGAAGAAGTCGGTAAGAGCGATGCTTTCAATGCCAACACCGAGCTCTCCTATAAGCTCATCGCTAAGGGTGAGAAGCAAGACCTCCCCGTCTACGTCGCTGAGGTCAACGGGAAGACCCTCTACGTCCTCCCCCTCAATGGTGCAGGTCTGTGGAACAAGATCTGGGGCTACATCGCTATCGATGCCGCTGACCACTCTACGGTCGATGGGGCTGACTTCGGCAACGCTGGGGAAACCCCAGGTCTCGGTGCTGAAATCTCCACGCCACACTTCTCTGCCCAGTTCAAGGGTAAGCACATCTTCCGCGAAGGCGCCTTCACCGGTATCGCTGTCGTCAAGAATGGCCAGAAGGCTGAGGATAAGGACTACGTCGATGGTATCTCGGGCGGTACGCTCACCAGCAATGGTGTGAACGATATGCTCGCTGCCTCGCTCAAGCCCTTCCAAAAATTTCTTGAAACCTATAACGCTCAGTAGCCATGTCTCTCTGGAATAAAAAGAATAAAGAAACGCTCCTCGGGCCACTCAGCAAGAACAACCCCATCATGGTGCAGATGCTCGGTATCTGCTCCGCGCTGGCTGTAACCTCTAAGCTCGAGCCCGCTATCGTCATGGCACTCTCTGTGACGGTCGTCGTCGCCTTCTCCAACGTCGTCATCTCGCTCCTGCGTAAGACGATCCCTAACCGTATCCGCATCATCGTGCAGCTCGTCGTAGCAGCTACCTTGGTGACCATCGTCAGCGAAGTCCTCAAGGCTTATGCTTACGACGTCAGCAAGCAGCTCTCCGTCTTCGTCGGGCTGATCATCACGAACTGTATCCTCATGGGTCGCCTCGAAGCCTTCGCTCTGGGTAACGGTCCTTGGGAATCCTTCCTCGATGGTATCGGTAACGGTCTTGGCTATGGTGCTGTCCTCGTCGCTGTAGGCTTCTTCCGTGAGCTCCTCGGCTCTGGTACGCTCCTCGGCTTCCAGATCATCCCTCAGAGCTTCTACGCTACCGATGGTATCCACGGCTATGTCAACAACGGTCTGATGATCCTGCCTCCGATGGCACTTATCTCCGTGGCTGTGCTCATCTGGATCCACCGCTCGTACAACAAGGAGCTTCAGGAAAACTAACCTTTACCCACGCAAATAAGAACTAACAAAGAATGGATTCATTAGCCTTATTCTTTAGGTCGATCTTCATCGATAACATGATCTTCGCCTACTACCTGGGGATGTGCTCCTTCCTGGCAGTATCGAAGAACGTAAAGACCTCCTTTGGCCTGGGTATCGCTGTCACGTTTATCCTGACCTGCACGCTGCCTATCAACTACCTCCTCGAGACCAAGGTCTTCAAGCAGGGGGCGCTTGACTGGCTCATCGGTGCTGATGCCGCAGGTGTAGACCTCTCCTTCCTCTCCTTCATCATCTTCATCGCCGTCATCGCCGCTTTCACGCAGCTTGTGGAGATGCTCGTCGAGCGCTTCAGCCCCTCGCTCTACGCTTCGCTCGGGATCTTCCTCCCGCTGATCGCTGTGAACTGTGCTATCCTCGGTGGATCACTCTTCATGCAGCAGCGTGAATTCCCCACCATCGGTGAAGCTACCATCTATGGCTTCGGCTCCGGTATCGGCTGGATGCTCGCTATCGTCGGGATGGCTGCTATCCGTGAGAAGCTCCAGTACTCTGATGTGCCCAAGCCCCTGCGTGGCCTCGGGATCACCTTCATCGTCACGGCGCTCATGGGGATTGCCTTCCTCAGCTTCTCTGGTGTCAAGATGTAACGAAAGCGAAGACTCAACGAAATGAATACAACCATTATACTCGTCAGTGTGGGCATCTTCCTCGTGGTCACACTGCTCCTGGTGATCGTCCTGCTTGTCGCTAAGAGCAAGCTCGTCCCATCAGGCAACGTCAAGCTCACCATCAATGGGGAGAAGGAAGCTGAAGTACCCATCGGCGGTACGCTGCTGAGCACTCTGCAGGGTGAGAATATCTACCTCTCCTCCGCTTGCGGTGGTAGCGGTTCGTGCGGTCAGTGTCGCTGCCGTGTCGTCGAAGGTGGTGGAGAAATCCTGCCTACTGAGACGGGCTTCTTCTCTCGCAAGGAGCAGAAGGAACACTGGCGTCTGGCTTGCCAGACCAAGGTCAAGGAAGACATGCAGGTCATCGTACCTGAGTCGGTCTTCGGCGTCAAGGAATGGGAGTGCGAAGTCGTCTCGAACCGCAACGTATCGACCTTCATCAAGGAATTCGTCGTGAAGCTCCCCGAGGGTGAAGTGATGAACTTCCAGAGCGGTAGCTACGCACAGATCACCATCCCTCCCTATGATATCAAGTATGCCGACTACGACATCGATGAGAAGTTCCGTGGCGACTGGGATCACTTCGATATGTGGAGCCTGACCTGTAAGAATGATACGGAGACTATCCGTGCTTACTCGATGGCTAACTACCCTGCCGAAGGGAACATCATCACGCTCAACGTCCGTATCGCTACGCCTCCTATGGACCGCGCTACGCACAAGTGGCTCCCCGTCTCTCCTGGTATCTCCTCGTCCTACATCTTCTCGCTGAAGCCTGGGGACAAGGTCCGCATGAGCGGTCCTTACGGGGACTTCCACATCCAGGACACGGATGCTGAGATGCTCTACATCGGTGGTGGTGCTGGTATGGCTCCTCTGCGTGCTCAGATCCTCCACCTCTTCCGCACGCTCCACACGGGCCGTAAGGTCTCTTACTGGTACGGTGCACGAAGCAAGAAGGAGATCTTCTACGAAGAGGACTTCCGCGAGATCGAGAAGCAGTTCCCCAACTTCAGCTTCCACATCGCGCTCTCTGACCCCCAGCCCGAAGACAACTGGACCGGCTACGTCGGCTTCATCCATCAGGTCATCTACGATAACTATCTGAAGGATCACGATGCGCCCGAAGATATCGAGTACTATATGTGCGGCCCTGGTCCTATGGCCAACGCCGTGAAGAAGATGCTCGAGGATCTCGGCGTAGAGCGTAGCCAGCTCTTCTTCGACGACTTCGGTGGATAGTACACCGCTCGCCTTGCCTCTTTCGGGTGGCTGGCGAAGTCAATACAAAGCCTCCCCACCGTTAGCTCCGTGCTGACGGTGGGGAGGCTCTTTTTCTGGGAAGCCTGAGAAGGCCAGAGCGTAAGGGGGAAGGCGCCGAGCTTTGATGTCTTGCCTTCCAGCCAATAAACCTTACCTTCGTAGCTGAATTTAATAGTAAAGCTTATAAGTATGATCGCAACACTGATTACAGGAGCCCTGGCTGGATGGCTGGGCGGGACTATCTATCGCGGTAGTGGCCTTGGTCTTCTCGGGAATATCGTCGTCGGTATTCTGGGAAGTGGCGTGGGCTCTTGGCTTTTGGAGAAGGTCTTCAATATCTCCTTGGGCGAAGGCTGGATCGGCTCTATCCTGACGGGAGCCATCGGCGCTATCGTCATCCTATTCGTAATGAATCTGATATTCAAGCGAAAGAAATAGGGAAGCCGTAGCTTCAAGAATCTAGCTGACAGTAGGGCGGGGAGCATGCTTCCACCCTGCTGTCAGCTTTTTTAGGCACCACACCACGGCTTTGCAAATGAAGCAGCCCCCGAGTAAGCATATCGCTTACTCGGGGGCTGCTTACGTATCTCTACGCCTCACAGGGAGGCGGGGGAGTCGTTACTTGATCTCGCAGGCACCACCAGCACAGGAGGCTGCACCAAGCTCATCGGCATTGGTGAACTGCTTGCCAGAGAAGTCGACGCTCTTCCAGTCAACGGGCTTGTACGTCTTCTTCAGGAGCTCAAAGAGGTGGAGGTTATTCACGCTCTTCAGCACGTTTACTGCCTTGTAGATGTCGCCACGGTAGTAGTTGTGGGCGAACTTCTCGATACGGCGGACGATATCGCGCTTAGCAGCGAGGTTCTCGACCTTGTCCTGCAGGCGTGCTGAGAGGATGCCACGCACGTGCTCACGGTCCAGGCAGGGGGCTTCGCCCTCGACGCTGTGACGCTGGATGTAGTCATCGATAGCGTAGTCCGAGACGAAGAGCTGCTCGCCACGGCCCTGAGCCGATTCGCAAGCCTTCCACAGGTCGCCGAAGACCTCGATCGTGTCTACGACGAGACCCGAAGCGAACATACTACCGACGCCGTATTCGCGGAGGATCTCCTCAGCCGTCGAGACCTTGCACATAGGAGCCTGAGGTAGGTCCATATCGCCGTAGGTGGAGAGGAAGGTCACGCCAGCGATGTGGTCTTGATTCTCCCAGACCCAGTCGCAGACGGCATCCCACTGGTCGTTGGGCACGTCGACGGTGTTCGATACATTATTCTTGATGGGAGACTCCATGTCGCTCATGCCGGGGATGACCCAGCTCTGCTGCACGAGCTTGACGTACTCGAGGAGCTTGACGCCACTGAGTTCGCTGCGCAGAAGAGTGTCTTCGCTTTCTTCGATGGGGAAGAAGATCTTCTTGTCCGTAGCGGGCTTGAAGATGTTGGGCTGTACAGCCTTGGGGTTAGCCTCTTCGTAAGCCTTGAGGTTGGGCTCCTCGATGTTGGCCTCGACGCTACGCAGGTAGCGCTTAGCGTAAGCACCGTGGATACCCGAGGTCATACCGAGCAGGAGGCTCACCGTACCATCAGGCTTGACGCAGGTAGTACGGCTGGCGGGGTTGATGCCGAGGATGCGAGCACACTGAGAGTTCTGCTGGCGCACCTGCATAGCCCCGACGGCGAGGATATCCTTGTTCGTGAGGATCTGAGGGTTGTTCATGATCCCGCCGATGGATACACCGATGAGGGGATCTGACTGGATGATGTTCGTCGTAGCCTGTCCGAGGTAGGGGAAGTCCATGTAGGTAGCCTGCACGGTAGCGAGCGTAGACGCGCAGCGGCAGATCTTGTAGAACTCCTCTTCGCTCGTACATTCCATCCCATTGATGGAGGCAAGGTTACATACCTGCCAGCCCGTATCGCCATTCTTGTCCGTAGGGAAGAAGCCGATTTCGCAGCAGGGGTTACAGCCGACGCCGAACTTATCTCTCCAGTAGAGACCGGGGTCACCGCTTGTGCGCATCGCCTGGAAGAGCGACTCATAGAGTGAGCGATCGACTTCGCCACGGTTGAGAGCGGCCGACATGTTGAAGCGAGCACGCTGAGGATTGGTAGTGAACCAGTCGCCGTGCTTACAGTTCACCATCTCCGTGTCTTCGGGAGAGAAGAGGATCATCAGCGCCGAGCGACGGACACCACCCGAGAGGACAGAGTCCGCCAGATGAGCGATGATGTCGGTGCACTGCAGAGCAGAGAGGCGCTTCTGACCAGCTGCGACGGCAGCATTCATCAGGGCACGGATCTTATCGAGTGCCATACGTAGACCGTCAGGTCCAGGAGCGATGAAGCGCTTAGCGATCTTAGCACCCTTGGGGCGAATCTCAGAGTAGTCGAAGACGGGCTTCTTTACGCCAGGAATGAAGTAGTATTCGAGGAGGCGGTGGATGGAGTCAGCCCAGCCCTCGATGCTGTCACCGATGACATAGGCTTCGCTTTCCTGAGACAGCTCACTGGCGGGGAGGAGTGCGGGGAGCTTGTCTACGTGAGCCTGCTCTACGGAGAGGCCGCAGCCGCAGCCACTGAGCAGGAGCCACTCGATCTCGCGGAAGACCTCAAGGCGGTCGCAGTGCGAGTAGCTACAGTTATAAGATTTCGCTGAGGACTTCAGGACGGGCTCACCGCCGAACTGGAGGTTGCGCTGGGACCCAACGAACTTCTTCAGCTTGTAGTAGTCGATGGCCTCATTGAACTGGGTCATGAACCACTCGTCTTGCAGCGCCTGGGGGGCGATGCGCTCCAGGTGTGTCAGGTGCATCTGGCGGATACGTTCGACGCTCTCGTCCCAGGTCTCTTTACGACCCAAGTCTTCGCGGAACAAGGAATACTTACTTTGGTAAACGTATTCAGATAAAGCGCGTTTGCTCTCTGTCATGATGGTTATTGAAAATGTAATATTTACGAGTGGACTCCCGAAGTAATCCAATCAAAGTTTGTGCAAAGCTACAAAAACAAAACCGCACTTTCCCTCCAAAGTTCACCCCCAAATCGCACTGCTTTATCCCTCAGCGAGATACATTTTTTTTGCCCCTTTGCCCCCTCTTTTCTTCCTCTTGACTACCCCCGAGAAGGGACGAAATTGCCCCTTCCCTTCCCCTGAAATCTCACCCTCACCTGCTACAATGCACCCCTTTCCCGCCTCCCTCGACTATACATTATATATAGAGGTTGTTGCTCTGCGTAGGGATAAAAGTTATGGACGAGTGGTAGATAAGTTTGGGCTACGTACGTAGCTCTAATATCTATGTACGTGGATATTTGGGTTTACGTACCTGGTCTTTAAGACTACGTACATAGACAGCGGAAAACTACTACGTGATGGCGCTTTTTTCTTCACGAGAACGATGCTTTCCCCCCCGATGGATCAGAGGAATACTCGCGATAAGGTGAAGGGAAAAGCGTATCACTTCGGAGGGGCATATTGGGGAGTGGGGTGTGCGAACCTATATAGGTCGCTGCTCCGACCAATATAGGTCGATACGACGACCAGTATAGCTCCGCGTCGTGACCTATATATATAGGTTCACCCGCTGACCTATATAGGTCGGTAGCAGCCCCTCTCGAGAAGGGGGCGTTAGGAGGCTATGGTCATGCTGCCGATTATTCTCATCTTTACGCTACCAAATCACGGTGAGGACTTCCGTCCCTATAAACTAAATAGTGAATAGACAATGATGAATAGCATACTATATAGAGTGCGACTGATGGCTCTCTTCCTGCTTGCGGTGGGTGGAAGCTACGGCACGTCACAGGCGCAAGAGGATTATCGCATGTTCGAGGCTAAGACGCCTCAGTTAGATCCCGCCTATGCCAAGGGCGTGTCGGGGCATATAGCGGGAGAACTACGTCCGGGACTACTTGTGATGGCTGGTGGGTGTAACTTCCCCGACCGCCCAGCACGAGAGGGTGGAGCGAAGCGCTACTATTCCGAGATCTATATTGCCGACTATCTTGGCGCATTTAATCTTGCTTGTGAGACAAAGGCTTCGGAGCTGGATATGGGATGGAAGCTCGTAGGGCATTTGCCCCACCCAACGGCCTATGCGGCCTTCCAGCTGTATGGTGATAAGCTCATCGTCGTAGGTGGGCAGTCTGCTGCGGGAGACCTAAGTGACGCCTATATGATTCAGCTGAGCGATAGCCTTGGCGTGGAGATCACTCCGCTACCCAGCTTGCCAGAGCCTCGTAGTGGGATGGCTTCAGCTCGCATAGAGGATGTGCTCTACCTCATAGGGGGTCGTGTGAATGGGAAGCTCTCCAATACCGTCCTGTCTCTCGACCTCAGCCGTCCGCAAAAGGAGTGGCGTGAGGAGACGGCTTATCCGCATAGCCCTTTCCTCAAGCTCGTAGCTATAAGGAATCTGGATGAAAGCAACACTTCTTCCGGCGGCCCGTACTTAGGTGTTATGGGATCATTCACAGGTGTAGATGAGCCCGATCAACGAGTCCAGGCCGATGTCACCTATATGACTTATACACCTCAGACGAAGCAGTGGCAGACTTACAAGATCGCACCCGATGACCCCATCGCTGCCCATGGCTTTGGGGGAGGCTATGCCTCGGAGTTCCGCGATATCTTCTCTGGTGGGGTGCGGGCTGATCTCTTTGTGACGGCACTCCAGCGAGAGAAGGATCTGAAGGCAGCGAAAGCTAAGGGCAATCGTCGACTGGTGAAGAAGCTACAGGCAGAGCAGCGTGCTTATCTCAGCCATGACCCTGCATGGTATGGTTTCTGTAGCGACTGGTACTCCTTTGATAGGTCGAGAGGGAGGGGGGAAGCGAAAAGCGAATTTCACTTCGATGGCCGAGCAGATGCCGTCTATCTGGATGAGTGTTCTTCTATGATGGATGGTATGCTAATTGGAGGGGAGACGATGCCTGGTGTGCGTACTCCCAGCATCATCATCTTTACGACAGCCTGCAATCCACGGAAATCTTATGTGACGATCGGCCCGTAGTAACAGCTGGGTGACTCGGCTCTCCCAAATAATTACCGATCGCCTGTAAGAGAAAGTCGAGAGACGATAAATACACGTCCCCACCCGCAGCCTCAGCTGCGGGTGGGGACGTGTATTTATCGGTGAGGCCTATTCTTCGTATCTTTGCACGCCCTGAAAGGGCATGAGAATGACGTGCTCACAGGGACTTCCATAGAGTTTATTTCGCTGATGGTCCGTGGCATATGCACGCGACTGGATTAACCCTCATAAGAATTCGAATAGATGATATTTGAAACGCTATTTTTCATCTCGCTGGTGGTCATTATCTGTATGCTGACCATGCTGGCGAATAAGATCAAGATCGCTTATACCCTATCTTGCTCGTTTTGGCCGGCTTGGTGCTGAGCTTGCTCCCAGGGATGCCACAGATCAAGGTGGAGCCCGAATGGATCTTTATTATCTTCCTCCCACCCTTACTCTTCGAAGCGGCCTATAGCGCTTCGTGGAAGGAGCTATGGAAGTGGCGACGCATTATCTTGAGCTTTGCATTCCTTGTCGTCTTCATCACGGCTTGTGTGGTGGCTCTTGTGGCGAACGCTATCTTGCCCGGCTTTTCTATTGCTTTAGGCTTCTTGCTCGGGGGGATCGTCTCGCCTCCTGATGCTGTAAGCGCTCAGGCGATCATGCGCTTTGTGAAGGTGCCGAAGCGTTTTTCCTCCATATTGGAGGGGGAGAGCCTCTTCAATGATGCCAGCTCCTTGATCATCATGCGCGTGGCCCTCGTTGCCGTTGGTACGGGGCAGTTTGTCTGGTATCAAGCAGCTGGTAGCTTCGTGTGGATGCTCATAGGGGGATTATTGATTGGCCTCCTGGTAGCCTGGGTGATGATCAAGCTACATCACTACCTGCCTACCGATGAGAAGATCGATGTGGTCTTCACTCTGATATCTCCCTATATCATGTATCTCGCTGCCGAAGAGGTCGGGGCATCAGGAGTAATAGCCGTTGTATCTGGAGGCTTGTACTTGAGCAGCCGGAATATCCTCTTCATGGATAGTAGTTCTCGCTTGAGTGGATGGAACTTCTGGCATAACTTTGTCTTCCTGCTGAATGGTCTTGTCTTCCTACTTATCGGCCTGGACCTACCCGAGGTGGTCGCTGGTATGCGTGAAGGGGGGATGAGCTTGTCCACGGCGACGTGGTATGGTCTCTTGATCTCGGCGGTGCTGATCTTCATCCGTATGGTATGCAGCTATGGGGCAGTCATGACCACGCTCTTTATGCGGAGATTCATCAAGGTGGCTGACCCGAATTACTATGGCCTGCACGTTCCCTTCGTCTTGGGCTGGTCGGGCATGCGCGGTGTCGTGTCCTTGGCCGCCGCTCTCTCCATCCCGATGATGACTGAGGCGGGGGTGCCTTTCCCAGAGCGCTCGATGATCATCTATATCACCTTCGTAGTGATCCTGGTGACCCTGCTTCTACAAGGGCTCACCCTGCCTATCTTGATCGAGCGGATGAAGCTCCCTGCCTTCAATGATTACCTCCCCGAGCAAGAGACCGAGTCAATCATACGCAAAGGCCTTGCCGATGTCAGCTTACGCTATCTCCGAGAGAACGAGATGTGTGAGCTCATCAGCGATAGCCAGCACTTGCAGTCGATGGTCTCCCACTGGATGACGCAGCTGGAGGAGGAGGGGCAGACCCCGCTCTATGACGCGTCGAATGAGCTTTATTCGAATATCTTGGATCAGCAGCGCCTGTACCTCTATCACTTGAATAAGGAGCATGCTAATATCAATGAGGATATCGTGAATCGCTTTATCCGACGGATCGACCTGGAGCAGGAGCGCCTGAAGCATGAGTAAGCTCTGAAACAAACATCGTCCCCACCCGCAGCTGCGGGTGGGGACGTATCGTTTCTTAGGGTCGCCGAATCCATGTGCAAGCCGTATTCCTCCGAGGAGGTGGCGTGAAGCAGTTGGAGACGAGAGTGAAAGTAATAGTCGTTCGCACTCAAACCAGTAGTTGTTCCGAGTGCGAGCGAGTAGTGGTTTGCATACGGACGAGTAGTGGTTTGCCCCCTCCATCAATAGTCGCCCGTATGCAGAGCAGTAGTCGTTTGCGAATCGACCTATCGTGTATCACTCGCTGGGCGCTATAACTATGGAGCCACGTCTCGTAAGGGGGGGATTATTCTTAGTAGCTTTGCACATCATTAAACCCAAAGCAAATGATTATGGAATATAAGATTGAACGGATGGACGGTGATGAAGCTTGTCGCTATGTGTTAGCAAGCAAAGGACACAAGCGTTTGGTTGTAATCGGTGTTAATCCAAGTACGGCAAATGCATTAAGGCCTGATGCAACAATGAGGAAAGTCATGGGATTCGCAGAACGGAATGGCTATGATGGGTTCGTGATGCTCAATCTTTATCCTCAGAGATCAACAGATTTCTTACGAGTACACAGAGAGAGAAACGAAGAACTGCACCAGAAGAACCTCGAGGCAATCAGGAGCTTCTTTGAGACCTATAATCAGCTCGATGTCCTTGCTGCCTGGGGGAATAATATAGGCGATCTACCTTATCTGAAGGATTGCTTATGGGATATTGTTTCAGTTCTTCAGGAAGGGGAGCGAAGGGTTACGTGGATGCAGATTGGTGCCTTGACCGATGCTGGGCATCCTAGGCATCCATCTCGTCCTAGCTACAAATGTGCACTGGGCACATTTGATATCGTACGCTACCTTGAGAAAAAGAGGTAATAGGATCGGGTTACCTTCGCTTACAAGCTGAAGTCATCCCATCGATATATCATAGCAATCGTCCCCACCTGTAGAGACTACAGGTGGGGACGATGTCTTTTATAGATATAGCTGTGTCCTTAGCCCAGGCTGTAGGTGTGTACGCTGACGCCTTGTGCAGAGGGTAGGTAGTTGATGCCCCACCAGCACATCTGCAGGAGGACGAAGGAGATGAAGAGCCCCCAGAGCGCTGCACGGCGGTAGCGGTCCGAACGGATGCGCACGTGGATATAAGCCAGATAGGCAAACCATGTGGCAGCAGCCCAAGTCTCCTTGGGGTCCCACGCCCAGTAGTGCCCCCAGGCTTCCTTCGCCCAGAGCGCCCCGAAGAGAATACCGACAGTCATGAACGCCCAGCCGACCTGTACGAGGTTGTCGCAGATATCCATCTCATGGTCGTTGATGGGTGACTTCTTGAACCACAGTAGGTAGGCCGACATCAGTGCGGCGGCACCCAGCACGGCATAGGCGAACATATAGACGATGACGTGCGGAGCGAACCATGGGCTCTGCAGCGCTGGCATGAGCGTCTTGTTGTGGATGTCGGGGTTGACGATATTGATCGTGGTGAAGACGCCTGCCAGGACGGTGCTGAAAGCGAGGATCCAAGGGTAGCGCCAGCGCGAATAGACGATCAGCCCCGCTGTGGGGAGGAAGAAGGCGTACCACAGGCGGGTCTCACCCATCGTGCGAAGGGGCGGGCGCTCCAGCGACATCCACAGTCCGAGGATGAAGGCGAAGTAAACGAGTAGTCCCGCAGCAGTGAGAAGATAGGTCGGGAGTGGACGCTTTTTCCAAGCCGTCCAAGCGCCACCCGCCCACAGAAGGAGGGCAGGGATAGCGAAGAATATGAAGGAATCCCAAGTCATGAGGATAGAGTTGATAGGGTTGGGGTGAAGATGCAGAAGGGGTAGGGTAGCTTGTCCGTCAGCCATTGGAGCGGTGCGTGCTCGGGGTAAGGACTTCCCCTACACTCAGGTCGCCTTACTCAGCGGCGGCGCTTCTGTGCTGTGATGAAGGTGAGGATAGCACCGGCCAAGAGTAGGTAGATGCCCACATAGACGGCGGGGAGCCAAGGGTCCTTGACGAGCTCGAAGGTGCTGGTCTCGCTCCAGCGACCCATCGCTTCATCATAGCTGAGCTGGTAGATCTTCCATCCGTCGACCGTCACGGGCTTGTTGACCTCGACGGTGGCGACGATGTTCTTCTGCGTCTGCGTATAGATATGGATGCGTGAGGCGTAGCGCTCGGGTTCGCGGCGTGCCATCACGAGGCTCAGGTCCTTTGTGAGCTTGAGCTCTTGGAAGGGGAAGAGGTAGCTACCGCAGGTGACCCATCCGATGATGGGCTTGCCCACTTCCTTGCCATTCTTCATCGGTTGGGCCTCGACGAGGAGTGCCGTCACAGCACCCGATGAGCCCCACTCCACGTACTTCGTCGTGTCGGCCGTGATGACGGGGGCAGCGAGGGGATAGTTCTTGTGTACACGGATGCGCCACCGCGACAGCATGCCTTCATGGAAGTGCTTATCGATAAGGACGATCTGTGGGTTCTTCTCTGGTATGGACTTCCCTGTCTTACTATTGATGAGGAGGAGCTTGGGAGGGTATTCGTCGATGGTGAACTTCTCCAGCTGAATGGCCAGCGGTAGCTCCATGAAGCCCTGATCATGGGTGGCGCGCCACTCGGGCATGTCGGTGGTAGCCTTGAGCTTCACACGCTCCATATCGGCGCTGCCGAGCGTCGCTGCGACGATGGCGATGAAGAGCCCGATGTGGGAGAGCAGCGAAGGTACCTCTCTCAGGCGGAAGTGTAAGATCTGCCGTATTGCGATGAGCCCCACGATGCCAGCGAGGCGGGCATAGATGAGTACGAAGGGCCAGAAGGACAGCATTCGTGTGAGACCAATGGGGTCGATGGCTCGCTCGTGGGGGGCTACCTGACGGGTAAGCCCCATGGCTACGGTGAGTATAGCTGCGTAGATGAGTGTGGGTACAGCCGCCTCGACAGTGAAGAGGTAGGAGAAGAGGCGGACCCGATGACGTAGCGCGTAGATGATGACGAGCAGGAGGAGGTAGAGAGCAAGGACGATGGCATTCAGCGGGAAGGCGAAGGCTGACCAGTCGATCGGGCCTGACGTGTACTGCAGCAGTAGCCCAACGAGGATCAGGCCTGCACCAGTGACGAAGCCTTCTCTCATTTTCCAGAGTGCGTTGAACATAGACGGGGAAGCGATTGGGGTTATATCGAAAGCGCGGCGGCAGACGATGAGGTCTGTCGCCGCGCTGAAGTAGGGATACTTAGATGTGTGTCAGGGCAACAGGTTTGGCTTAGAGCTCGATGAGCTTGCCTTGTGCCTTAGCCGACTGCACCCACTTAGGTACGACGGTCTTCATGAACTCTGCCTTATCAGCCTGGAGCTTCTTGCCGTCAAGGCCGATGTAAGCCCAAGCCTTTTCCTTCGTGGAGATGTCAGGCATGGGGACGTCACCAGAGAAGCCGTGGCGTGCCAGCACCTTGGCGATGGCAAGGCGAGCTTCCTGAGCATAGCCGAGGCTCTGACCGAGGATACGCGTCACTTCCTGTGGTGCGTGGAAGGAAGCACCGTGGCTGGCGACAGCGAAGTCCCAGCGCCACTGGCTCTTGCGGATAGCCTGCAGAGCGTCCTTCATCTCGGCTTCGGTAGCGCCGTTGTCCCAAGCGTACTTAGCTTCGATGTGGGCCTTAGCGAGCTCCTTCTCTACGCGGTTGCGCACGTCATTGGCCATGCGCTGACGTTCGTAGACGTTCTGACGGAGCGTCTCAGCATCCTCACGGTGGCAGGTCTGACAGGTCTTATCGATCTTCGCCAGAGGGCTGGTGATCTGGTGATCAGAGTACTTCACTCCGCCTTCGCTCACGTAGGGCATATGGCAGTCTGCGCACGATACGCCGCGCTGGCCGTGGATACCCATACGCCACAGCTCATAGTCGGGGTGCTGAGCCTTGAGGATGGGAGCGCGGGAGATCTTGTGCGTATAGTCGGAGTAGTTCATCTCGTCGTAGTAAGCCTCTATGTCCTCGACCGTGAAGCCCTTGTCGTGGGGGAAGGTGAGGTACTCGCCATCGCCCTTGAAGTAATACTCGGTGTGGCACTGGGCACAGACGAGGGAGCGCATGTGCTGGTGGGACTGCTCGGAGACATCTTCGCCACGACGCTCAAAGGCTTCGTAGAGGGCGGGGCGTGCGGGCTTGAGCTTCATGGTGCGGGCATCGTGACAGTCGGAGCAGCCGATGGTGTTCACGATCTCGGGTCCCCACTGGCTCCAGGGAGCCTTGTAGAACTCTGCGATACCCTTCTCCTTCATGATGCGGGGCACGTCGGGGCCCTTACACGTCCAGCAGGTACCAGGCTGGATATCCTTGTTGCCGTTCACGCCAGGGGAGCCGGTACGAAGGATCTCGTTCATATCTTCGATAGCGTGCTTGTGGCCACGAGGCGTGTTGTACTCCATAGAGAAGGAGTAGCCGGCCCATAGCACGACCATCTCGGGGCGGGCAGCGAGCACGTCGACACGCTGCGAGCTATTGAACTCACCCTGGTAGGTGGTGTCGGCGGTCTTGAGCCACGTCTGATATTCACGGGGGAAGTCTTCAGCGAACAGCTCGTTCTGTGCCACGATAGCGTCCTTGAAGACATGCTTGCGGTTGTTGTAGATGCTCACCACCTCGGCGCGGCGCTCCAGGAGTGAGGAGACGACGAGTCCGAGGACGAAGACTACGACCATAGAGCCTCCGAATAGGAGCCATCCCTGCCAACGTTTCAATTGTTGTGCCATGATTTTGAGTCTCTTTTATTTGTTATTCTGATATTATGCTTGCGTGGTGAGGATGCTTAGTTCAGCATCTTCTGCAGCCAGTCGGGCACTGGCGAGTCGGGTAGGGGTACTTCGGCCCCTGGGGTCGAGGAGAGGGAGTTCATCCTGCCGTGGGCCACATCGCGGTGGCAATCCCAGCAGGCTTTCCCTTCGTCGCACTTGGCATCCATATAGGTGATGCGCCCCGTGTTGACAAGCTCGGTATTGAGGGTGGCGTGGCAGCGCACGCAGTTTTCCATGATTACCTCAGCGCTCTCGTCGATGGCTTGGATGGCCTGACGCTCTTGGCGCGTGACGAACTTGTAGACGTGGTTCATACCGTCCTTCCCCTTGAAGAAGTATTTGCGGAAGACGTTGTCGTGCGGTACGTGGCAGTCGTTGCACGTGGTGTTGCGGGCGTGGGCGCCGTGCATCCACGTGGCGTAGTAAGGAGTCATGATGTGGCAGTTGACACAGGCCGAGGGGTCATCTCCTAAGTAGGTGTGGAACCTAAGCAGATAGAGGAAGAGCCCACCTAAACCCACCACAACGCCACACACGAGCAGCATGGCCACCTTGGCGCGGTAGCTCAAGCGCGGTAGTCGTTGGAGGAATCGGTTCATTATCATGAGGTCTAAGTGATGAATACGTCACAAATATAATCAACTTTTCTTTGCTCCTACAGTCGATTTCTTTAGCTTTTTAAGGAAGCTGCTGCGTTGGTATTCTGCGGTGTTAAGGCCTTTGAAAGGCATGCTCTTCTATTGGTGATAAATGGGTGGGGAAGTGTGAAGGAGTACGCCCCTCCCCAATACAGGGTTTCCTGTCTCTACGGGGAGGGTGGTGTGAACCTATATTGGTCGGTGGGCTGCCCTATGTGAGTATGTGGTTAGAGCTGTATAGGATAGCGCAGAAAACTATATAGCTTTGTGAAGTGACCTATATTAGTTTGTTGCTCCGCGTAGGGATAAAAGTTGTGGACGAGTGGCAGAAAAGTTTGGACTACATACGTGGCTCTAATATCTACGTGCGTTGATATTTGGATTTACGTGCCTGGTCTTTAAGACTACGTGCGTAGATAGAAGAATTCCACTACGTGAAGGTGCTTTTTCCTTCATGAGAGCGATGCTTTTCCTCCGCTGGATAAGAGGAATACGCGCGATAAAGCGAAGGGCTTATGTATCACTTCGGAGAGGCATATCGGGGCGCTGGGCGTGTGATGCCTTAGCACTCGAAATAGAGGACAGGACTCTCGGTAACAGTCTCAATATAGGTTCATACCTCTCCCCTCCAGCGGAAGGACTGTACCTCTCGGTATACCATATATTATCGTACTTTTATGGGGAACAAAACTTATCGTTTATGAAGAACAGATACACTACTTTCCTCTTTGGTATAATGGCCCTTGTTGTCATGTGCCTCCTCACGGGATGTGCGACGCTACGCCCTCCAACCATGCGTGTCAATAAGGACCTTCGGGCATATAGTCATGTCTATGTCCCTGCAACTCAGAGTATGGATAGTCACTCGGGAATACCCGTAGCAGGAGTTGTCATCCCCTATTCTCAGTCAGTCAATCCCCGCGATGTGATAGCTGGTGCTTTTGCTAAGAGAGGCTTCGTTGTCCTACCCAGCTTAGATGAGCGCTTTAGAACCAAGACCCTCATGGTGAGCTATGGTGAGAGCGGACGACGCAATGTCGTGTTGGGCTTAGGCTATGCGATAGAGATAACTATCCAGTTGATCTCGGCAGAGACGGGGGAGTTAGTGGCTACTACGACCGCAGAGGGATGTGGTAGTACAGAGGCTGATGATATTAAGCAGGCTATCACGAGGGCTTTGGACGCACTATTCAAATAGCCCACTCATAATAGGTAATCTAATAAAAAGCGAATCGCTGTAGGAGCATCTCCTGCAGCGATCCGCTTTTTTTGTGTAGGGGGCGTCGTGGCTACTTGAGGCGGGCGGCGATCTTGTCGCCGAGGACGCGTATGGCTAAGCGTGCAAAGAGATAGTACTTGGCGCACTTGGCGTAGAGTGGGCGGTCGGGCGTCACGATGATCGGGGTGTAGGCCTTGTTGTAGTTGGCCTTGAGCGCCTTCTTATGGCCGTAGACCCCTGCCGTATCAAAGATGGAGTAGCGCAGGCCAATCTCTTGGGGCTTGTTGAGCATGCGGTAGTCTTTCCCCTCGACGAGCGTGGGGCGCATGGCTTCGATGACCTTGGTGTACATGACGGGGCCGGTCGTGCGCAGGACGCCCCATAGACCTGCTCCGTGGCGGAAGGGCGTGTATTCGTCGATGTTGCGAAGCATCTGCAGGATGACGGCGCGCAGGATGGGGTGACCCGCTACGGAGGCAATGCACCACTGAATGTATTCGCCACGAGGAAGGGTGCCCAGCTCGGGGTAGATACCGATGCCTTCGTACTGCTCTCCAGGGCGGTTGTCCCAATGCGTCAGGATGAATTGGTCTTCAGGGCGCAGGACGTCCTTGAGGGGCTTGTCCAAGGAGGACTTGATATCAAGGTACACGCCCCCCAGCTGGTAGACGAGGAGGTAGCGGAAGAAGTCGGCACGGGCGGCACCATAGATCGGTGCGATGCGCTGGTAATAGCCCCAGATGACTTCGCCGTAATACTCGAGGATGAAGGCCTTGATGTCTTCGTCGTCGAAGAGGTGATATTCGTATTCGGGGTTCAAGCGCTTGATGTGCTCGATGTTCTGCTCGATCTCGTGAGGCAGCCCGGTCTTCGCTCGGTAGGTCTGGAAGATGTGTCGGCTGATCTCCTTGCCCAATGCCTTCTCCGGCACTAATTCCTGATAATTGATGCTCATCGCTCCTGTTTAACTTTATCGCCGCCAGCCAAATCGCAGCTCATCGGCGCCTCTGCAAAGGTAGTGAAAAGGGAAGGGAATGCGGGGGAAGGGCTTTCCGGCTCTCGAGATACTCTCTTATGAAGGCATGCCGATCCAGCGGTGATACAGAGACCTTGGTCTTATCGTTGGTGAAAGGCCCTTTGGTCGAGGTAGTGTAACTCCTTGAAGAGGTTGGGGATCTCCCGAGTCCAAACGGCTTCATCATACACCCACGCGAAGGGTGCACTGTAGCTCTCCCATATGAGTCTTGCTTGCTGATCTACAGCCTTAATGAGGGGGCGAATACCGAGTACTTCGCCAGCACGGTCCATCATGAGATGCCAGTTCACTCCGGTGGATTCGTTAGTCTGGGTAGATCTCATGCCAGAGAGGAAGCATACGAAGTCGCTGGTGTCAAAGGGGAATAGCGTATGGCAGGTGGCTAGATCGTAAATGTTGTGAGCTAATACGTCTGGCAGCTGTTCGTCGCTGTAGCCGAAGGTGGATATATATAAGGCTCCACGTAAGATGCCTGCTAGGTTTCTGCAGACTGGTGCAAAGGTGTACTTCGAGACTGGCTTGGTTAAGGCTGCATTCAGGATGAAACTAATGGCGCTGTCGATCTCTCTGTGTCTAGCCTTTATGTAGGCTATCTGCTTCGATCGCCAGCCGGGTAGTAGGGTCATGGATTGCTCTATAGCTCTCAAGTGCTTGTCCCTACGGTCTGCGGGTGTGCCGGTCAGCTCTGCGATTCGGATCACCGCCTGCCTCCAAAACGGGATTAGGGTGCCTACCCAAGCATGGTGTAGCTTAACTAGCTCATGGAGATTTTCTTTCTGGAGAGCATCTCTCACTTCTGTAATCGTCATTGTATTTGCCTTGGGATCTTGATCATGCGGTACAAAGATAGGGTAGGGAGATCAAGGTGTATGCTAATCCAGAGCCTAGGCATGGCAGGCTCGGTGTGCGCCAGTGTCTTCTGGGTAGCTAGGGAAAACGTGCACTTATGATGAAAAGACCTGCCCAGTCCCTATCCTGCGCTTGTCGGCGTGTAGCCAAATGTAGATCGTGGTCTTTCCCACCATCGCTATCCCTTCGAGATGAAGACGACCGGAGATCAGTTCGGGAGACCATTGCTCCTGCCTAAGAAGGCGGGCTTTCTTTTTGTGCCGACTGTTGCACTTGCGGATGGAATGTGCAGTGCAATAGTGGAATGTGTATGGTTTGTTTAATTTTTTTTATATCTTTGCAAGCGATAAGAGCGCCTAGGTTATGGTAATTATCCCCAAGTGGATGGTAGAGTCTGGCATATGGCGAAGGGCATCCTTATACTAGACTATAGGTTTAGCCCCAGCCACACCTCCTCCTAGTTGCATATAATAGGGGTAAGCTGGTCGCCCGCCCTTGATAGAACGACCTTTGCCTTGGCGCTATATTACTAACATTATAATTAGAAAGAATGAAAAAGATTTTAATGACGCTCGCAGCTGTCGGTCTGCTCTTCTCCTGCTCTAAGGAGAACGCTGAGCCTCAGCTCCAGCCATCGACTCAGGATGCCGCTGGCATCGCTGCTGTCGATCCCAATACGCCTGGCGCTATCCGCCTGAGCCTCGATGCCGAGGTCGCTCCCTTCGAGGTCGCTCAGGAGAGCTACGCCGAGGAGCAAGAGGGTCAGGCTGCACGTGGTACCCGGATCGACGTCGGAGGTCCCAACGTTAACAGTGCGATCACCTATCGTATTACTCCTGGGGCGGATGGTATGGTGCCTGTCCTGGTCTTCTTGCATGACAATGCTGGCTCTGTCCAGGTCAACGGTGCTAAGGGTACGGTGACCAAGGATGGTAAGGGGCTTCGTGTCAAGCTGGGCGCTCTGCTGGATCCTAAGAATGCATCAAGCAATAGCGTGCTCAAGCGTATCGTTGATGGTAAGGCTCAGAATCCCAGACTGTCTATCCTCGTCGGTCAGGATGATGACAACCAGAACTTCACGAATAAGGGTCCTCAGCTCATTACCTACGAGGCTGGTAAGACGAAGACGCTCCCCGATAACTTTATCCTGATGAAGGCCACAGGTATCCCCCTCAAGTACGATGCTAGCACTAAGGAGCTCAGTGTCCCTGAAGGGACTTCGATAAGTCTCACGATGCAGGGCTATCTCATCGGTGCGCGCTTCAACAACACCTTCCCCGCTACGATGTGCCGATATGGGTGGAAGAGGCCTGCTCTAAACCCTGAGATTCTTGATGCTAATGGGAAGGGTGGTTACGCGTCGCCTCGATATGCCGAGCAGGTTAAGCGTCCTCCTATCGACATCGTCTTCCGTATCGAGAATCTCTCGGCGACCTACAAGGCTAAGATCGCATTCGAGGGCTCTACCAACCAGTTCAATATCGGTGAAGACCTGCTGAATGCGGGCTATACAGATGCCAATATCATGAATAAGCGTCAGCTGGTTCCTGGCCTTGCACCATCTAACGTGGTAGGCACTGGAGGGGGGTACACGAACTCGGGTAGTGATATCGAGCATGGGTTCCGTGAGCGTGAGCACTTCCTGGATGCTACGAATATCGGAGAGTTCTCCATCCCCGTGCGCAACGGCCTTGATCCCAAGAATTTCGTCGAAGGTGAGCAGTTCGTAGTCGTCTATTGCCCCAATCCTGGTGACGTGGGTAGCATCGGCTTCAAGTCTCCCAAGAAGCTCTTCTATGATGACTCGCCCTTCTCCCAGACCTGGGAAGGTCAGGCCGTTTTCAACGCGCTTTCCAATAGGAAGAATTCCTACAGGAAGCGTCCTGGTCTCAGACCTGAGAATAAGTTCCACTTCGTGATCTTCCCCATTCGTCCTACGAAGCTGCCTACGTCCGATGGTTCCTGGCTCACGATCAACACTGATCGCGAGAAGAGTTTTAAAGCCTACAAGGCGGCTCTCGATAGACTGGGTTATAACCATGATCAGAAACATAAATAAGAAGATGAAAAGAGAATATAAGCAGGCCTACGAAGCTCCCAAGATGGTACGCTTCGAGCTCAAGCCAAGCCTGAGCATACTCGCCGACCTCTCTATCGAGACTACTCCTGGCCAAGATCCTACCTATCTTGACGACTGGGGGGATATAGAGGATCAGCACTGGGGCCGTCTTGGTAGCAAGAACGGAGGAAACATCTAATCTCCAGCCTCCTCGAGGCGAGCTAAGTAATAATGCGCGCCCACGCTGCGCCGAGTCCGTGACTCGGGTAGCGTGGGCGCTCCTCTTTGTGGGCACAGCTCAATGCATCAGTCCTACCGAATGATCTCCTGGAATTCATCAACTTTGGGCTGAGGAAGTGGAGGAAGCCCGCTGTATGCTATTCGTGCTCGAGCAGTTGACCCTCTCGGAGGACAAACAGCTTGAGGTAAGGCTTTACGAACGAGGGGACGGACGCACGCTTGCTTTCTACCTCGATGAGGAAGACCTTCTTCTTGCCAGGAAAATTGATAAGCTTCAACTCAAGTGGTAAGCCCTATGAAGAAGCTTTGTTTACTCCTCACTTGTGCCGTCTGTGGATTCATCTCAGCGAATGCACAGCGACTCATCCCGAGGCAACAAGGGATTGAGCTCATCGCTTCGCCACGATTGAGCTTCACACGCAGGAGGTAGGCTTCACAGGCACAGAGGGTTTCCAAGGGTTGCACCTCCCACTGCACGAACTTAGTCGCCACGGCACACGCACACTCCTCAAGCCCCGAACTTATGCGGTAATGGGAGGAGGAGCTATCTCCTTTTCTTTTCATCGAAGGTGTGGT